>OLFV01000006.1_pt1 | contig 270262 bp, 256 predicted proteins | sample 1605551 | NCBI WGS metagenome assembly OLFV01 (sample SAMEA3888922, study PRJEB22519) | human gut metagenome | biome: human gut; feature: human-associated habitat; material: faeces | place: Denmark | collected 2011
ACTGCCTTCGTGTAGGTGGAACCTACGTCGCATCCGCCAAAGTATTTCATAGTATTACTTCTCCTCCTGTTATATCTATGTTTTTAGATTGTGTTGTAAGGTAATCAGACGTTGTACTCGTAGTTCGGCTTGTTCATCTCATACGGCATCTTGGTCATGTCGCGGCGCGGCATGTTGTCGTAATGCTTTTTGAGCGTGGGCTCGACCACGTAGAACAGGAATTTGCCGTCCAGGTCAAAGAAGAAAACGGCAAACAGCGCGGCGTTGACGCCGAGCGCCATGAGAAGAGCTTTCAGAATTTTTGCTTTCATATCGTTTCCTCCTTCAATTACCAAGTCATGGAGTCGTCAAACTCAAGCAGCGTCGGGTCGAGAGGCTCCTCGTGCATAACGGTTGTCATGTAATCGTTGACGATCTGACGGATCTCCATACGGGACACGGTGCGGCTGTCGGGCAGCGCGTGCGGCATCCAGATCGCATGGATATTTCTATCACGGAACTCGTCCTCGAACAGGCCGTGCACACCCTGCATGCCCTTGCACTGCAGCTGATCGTACATCATGACCATGTCGCAGTTGAACTCCTGCATGTACTTCCAGCACTCAAAGATGTGGTGCAAGCCGCCGACGGCCATACGGCGCATCGGAGCCCACATGTGATACTGTGCCATGTCGTCCAGGCAGTGGTCATAGCTGTCGGTGCGGATGGTCATGTTGAACATCAGAGAGTCCATGTTCATGACGGTGTTCAGACCCCAGCAGTTATACGCCCAGGTGCACCAGTTGGAGTAGTACAGCGGCGCGCAGGACCATGCCAGCACTCTGTGGCGGGTCTCCGGGAAGCTGTTGATCTTTTTCTTGACGCACTTGTTGAGGATCTTGCGGACGTGGCCGTCGACCTCATGCCAAACCGGCAGATCGCCGAACTGGGACTGGTAGATACGGTACAGAGCCTGCGCAACGCCGTTGACCGGGTAGTAGTTGGTCTTGGCGGCGACATCCCACTTCTCCCACTCGAACTTCATCAGCTCGTTCTGGGACTCGATGCACTTGACCAGGGAATTCCAGTCAAACGGAATGCCGGTCTGCTCTTCGACAAACTTCCAGCACTGCTCGATCTCGTCGCGGCAATGCTTCTTGAGCAGCGGATCGTCAAACTGCATCGGCTGCGGCATGGCGAACAGCGGCTTGTCGAGGAACCAGTCCTGCAGGATGGAGGTGGCGACGGAAGCGTCGCAGGCCTCGTTGGAGGTGACAACGATCGGCGCGTAATCGGGCATGTCGTCGAGGACGAACAGGCCGGCTTCCGCCTGGCACATCGGGCACGGATCGCCCGGCAGGCCGATGGACTGCACCGCATCGATGTAGTTGAGCACGGTGTGGCTGTTGACGTGGCAGGTGACGAAGTACGGGATCATTTCCATTGGGACGTTCGTCAGCTTGCCGTGCCAGGGATAGAACACGCCGCCCCAGACGGTCTCGTTGTGGGCAACGTTATGATGCCATCTGTAGTTTCTCTTGCCGCCGCGGAGGTTGGCGTCGGAGGAGAACATGCGCTGGAACTGGAAGATGGTCGCGTTGACCATGCCGCGGTAGTGCCACGCGGAGGCCTTCAGGCCCTCGCCGCGCATGCCTTCCATGCCGCGGTCGAACCAGTGCAGAACCGGCAGGTAGGTCTGGCCGACCCAGCGGTAACGCCACACGCCCTTGGCAAAGTTGATGAGGCCGCCGTAGCGGACAACGTCCATGACCATGTGCGCGTAGTTGTACATCCAGATGTTGTAGAAGTAGTACATGGTGTCTTTGAAACCACGCCACTCTCTGTGCTTGTACAGGCCGGTCTTATCAATGTAGAGATCGCCCAGGCGGCGCTCCTGATGGGGCTTGCCGTACCAGAAATCATGGGCAAGTGCTTTCATATCGTATTTCATTATTTGCCCTCCTGAATCTTCTTGATTTCGATGCTCTCGACGAAGGCCTGGAAGCGGGTACGCAGCTGGCCGGAGGCGCCGTTGATGTATTCCTTTTCGATGGAGCAGACCGGGTATCCAAAGTCACGCGGCATGACGATGGTATCGATCGTGCGCTCGTAGCTCCAGTATTCGCAGAACTTGTTGGAGGCAACGATGATGCCGTCGGCCTTGTATTCCTTGGCGAGGTCGGCCAGACGCTGCTTGCGCTCGCGCATGATATCCTGCGGCATGAAGCGCGGGCAGTTGCTGGTCTCGAGATAGTGGCGGGCGATCGCGGTCAGCGGCTTCTCGCCGTCCTTGACCACGATGGGAGCACGGGACTCCACAGCACCGTAGCAGTGACGGTCGCAGACGACTTCGGCGCCGCAGCCTTCGATCAGCTTGGTGAACTCGGGGTCGTCGTTCTCGGAGCCGGCCAGAACGACCTTGCAGCGGAACGGACTCTTCTTGTCGGGCTTGCGGGTCTTGAGCTCTTTGGCCGTTTCCTTGAGCATCGGGAGGATCAGTTCCTTCGGGCAGACCAGCGAGCAGAGCTGGATGACCTGGAACTCATAGCCCGTGATGGTCGGGTTATCGAGCTTGCGGTAATCGCCGATCTCGTTGATGACTGCGCTGATCTCGTTGTGCAGGTCGATGGCCTTCATAAGGGCTTCGTCGGAGATGTCGATGCCGAATTTCTCGTGCAGCGGATCGAGGACGTGGGCCTGCAGCTGGCCTTCGTAGTGCTCAATGCTGTTCTGGTTTCTCTTGAACGGCACGTCGGTGAACGTCACGAAGAAGTCCGGATTCTGGATGACGTCCATATAGCCAAGATGCTCCTGGAAACGGCAGGTGACCGTGCAGGTCTCAGTGCCGAAATCAGCATCCAGGAAGTTGTAGCCGCCTTCGAGTGCGCGCTCGAAGAGGCTGCGGCCGTAATGGCAGGTACGGCTGGACATGTAATATGTAGCCATGTCCGGAGAAGTGCATTTCGGCGCTCTCAGACGGACTGCAAAGCAGCCGGGCAGGTCGAGCAGAACTTCGGGCATGAAGTAGCAGGTGTAACCCAGCGCTCTCTTGCCGTCTGCCTTTCCTTGCCGGACCAACTCGTTGTTGGCCTCCTGGAGCAGGTTTTCAAATGCGATCAGGTGTTTCAAGTCTCTCATGTGCAAGCCCCCTTAAAATTTTTCGCATTCAACAACAGACTTTGTATGATTTGACAATCCGGTTTATGAAAACCCGACAAAAATGCTTGGATATATGCGCGTTTCCCAGACAGCTTTGCCGATGTGGATATCTGTTCATACACCTGAAGTATAGCGGATTTGTTGTTAATTGTCAAACAAAATATCCGTCTGAGGGGGATTTCTTTTGTTCAAATTTTCGTTGTTTTTCCTCGATTTTTTCACATTGTTTGTGGAAATTGTTCAGTAACCGGACACGCTTACGCATGGTGTCCGAAAAGAAATTTTTTTGCCGCAAAAAAACAAAACGGCACAGAAGAACGCTTCTGTGCCGTTTTGCTTTGTTTTGTTGCGTGGTGAGGATAAAATGAAAAAGGATTGCTTGCTTCTGGGCATAAGAATACCGGGACAATATTACAGAAGCAAGGCGAAAAGTATTTCCAATTCATTAAGTTTTCGCTCAGTCGAGATAAAGCCCCCAGAGCACATCCGGTTCCGCACAGGAAAACGGGCGATAGGCAGCCAGCGCCTGTGCGCCGTCAGGCCGCTGAACGCACAGCTGCGCATCCTGCACGTCGAAGGCTGCCAGCAGCGCCTGAACGGCAGGCAAAGTGTCCGCGCCCAGCAGTTCCTTGATGACAAGTCGCTCATTATCTTGCTCCACAACGGCACAGCCGTCGGCGATGTGCACCAGCGCACCGCCGCACAGATCGCAGAGGTCTGCCTGAAATGCCAGCAACGCCGCCGACAGCTCCACATGCGCGCTGCCATGCAGCACGCGCTCGCGCAGAGCGGCGTATTCCTGCGCGCTGACGGGTTCAACGTCCGGCAGGCACTGCATATCCGGTTCGCGCTTGATGTGCAGCCGCTCGCCGCGAGCGGTCTGCGTGGCGCCCATAACGGACCGATACCAGGCGTACAGAGATGCTTCCGCGGGGAGCGTATAGAGCACGCAGCCGCTCACGTCCGCATCGGCGGCAAAGCGCTGCATCAGCGCCGACGCATAGCCATGCCCCTGCTGCGCCGGATCGGTGGAGACCGCATAGACATAGGCGCAGGGGAGAACGGCCCCGCCGGCCGTATGCAGCCGGCCGGCGAGCAGATGTGCGGCCGTGGCAACATTTCCGTCCGCTTCGACCACCCAGGCGGCCGCTTCCGGCGGAAAGCGGTTATAAAATGCGCCGATCAGCTCCGGCGGGTCGCCAAAGGCCGTCTGCCAGAGCCGGGTCAGCGCCGGAAGGTCCGCCGCGGCTGCGCGGCGGATGCGCACATCAGGCATCGGGATACACCTCCGGGCAGCGCGCATAGATCTCCCGCTGAAGCGTCTTGAGATCGACGAACGTCTCCGGCCGCTTGCTCGGGTCGCGCAGCAGGGCGGAGGGGTGGTAGATCGCCATATAGCGCCGGCCGTCCACGTCAAACCACTGCCCATGCTCACGCGTGATGCGAAACGGGTCTTTGATGAGCGCGGTCGCGGCGATACGGCCGAGGCAGACAATGATCGCCGGATCGACGAGCGCGATCTGCCGCTGCAGCCATTCGCTGCAGCATTTCTGCTCTACGAACTGCGGGTCGCGGTTGCGCGGCGGGCGGCATTTGACAATGTTGGCGATGTAGACCTTTGTCCGGTCGAGATAAATCATCTCGAGCATATCGTCGAGCAGTTTGCCGGCCGGACCGACGAACGGCAGGCCCTGCAAGTCTTCCTGCTCGCCGGGGCCTTCACCGATGAGCATGATGCGTGCGTCCTCGGCGCCGTCGCCGAATACGAGATGGTGCCGCGTCTCGCCGAGGCCGCAGCGCCGGCACTGCGAGCACGCCTGCTTGAGTTCTGTCCAGGCTTCGTTCATGCGCTCTGGCTCCTTTTCCTTAGATAAACCGGCTTTTTGCAGCCGGTTCTCCAAAAATCTATTGTAATGTAGCGACAAACGTATTATAATACCCCGGTATGAAAATAACAACTGTAACCTGTCTGTAACCGGTTCGCGCGGCGCGGAACGATCCCGCCGTGCCGGACATTACAATATTTTGAATGAAATTTGGTGCTTTGAATGGATTTTCAGGATTATCTGGTTCCCGGGAAAACCGGGCTGCTGATCGGTATCGGCGGCGTGTCCATGTCGCCGCTGGCGGAGGTGCTGCACGGCGCCGGGCTGGACATCCGTGGCTCGGACATGTGCGAGAGCGACAATACGCTCACGCTGCGTGAGCGCGGTATTCCGATCCACATCGGTCACAGTGCCGCCAACGTCACGGATGATATTGAGTTCGTGATCCGCACGGCCGCCGTACACGACGACAACCCGGAGGTGCACGAGGCGCACCGCCGCGGCATCCCGGTCTTTGAGCGGACGCAGGCGTGGGGCGCGCTGATGCGCGGCTACCCGAACGCACTGTGCATTTCCGGCACGCACGGCAAGACGACGACGACGTCCATGTGTACGCACATCATGATGGCGGCGGAGAAGGACCCGACCGTCATGATCGGCGGCACGCTTCCGCTGCTGCATGCCTGTCACCGTGTCGGCAAGGGCAGCACGATCATCATGGAGTCGTGCGAGTATTATAACTCGTTCCTTTCCCTCAATCCGACGATCGCCGTGATCCTGAACATCGAGGCGGATCATCTGGACTTTTTCAAGGATATCGAGGACATCAAGCACTCGTTCCGCCAGTTTGCCGAGCGCGTTCCGGCCGAGACGGGCACCGTGATCGCAAACTGCGACGATGCCAACACTATGGACGCCCTGCGCGGGATTGCGCGCAAGGTCATCACCTTCGGCCTGAGCCCGAAGGCGGACGTGTACGCTGAAAATATCATGCACCGCGGCTCCTCGTCCGAGTTTGATATTTATCACCAGGGAAATCTGTTTGCCCATGTGACGATTCACGTTCCGGGTATCCACAATGTGCGCAATGCGCTCGCGGCCACGGCTGCGGCCATCGTGCTCGGCGTCAGTCCGAACGCCGTCAAGTACGGTCTCGCCGGTTTTGAAGGCGCCGGCCGCCGGTTTGACTATAAGGGCAAGTTCCAGGGCGCGGATCTGTATGACGATTATGCGCACCACCCGAGCGAGCTGCGCGCGCTGCTCGACGCGGTCGATACGCTCGATTATCAGCGCACGATCGTCGTGTTCCAGCCGCACACCTACAGCCGCACGGCGAAGCTCTTCAACGATTTTGTGGAGCAGCTCCGCCGCCCGACGATCGTCTATCTGGCGGAGATCTATGCCGCGCGCGAGAAAAACACCATCGGCATTTCTTCTGCCGATCTGGCCGCGCAGATCCCGGGTGCGAAGTTCTATCCGACATTCGCGGAGATCGAGGCCGAGCTGCGCCGCATTGCCCGCCCGGGCGACATTATCCTGACCGTGGGCGCCGGCGATGTGTTCCGCATCGGCGAGCACCTCCTGCATCCGGTGGACAACAAGGATTGAGTCCGCGCGGTTGAAAGCAAATTGCATCCAAAGCTGTCGGTTTTCAGCCGGCAGCTTTTTTGCGCCCAAAAGCAAACGATTCCTGCGCAAAGACATTTTCTGCGACAGCGGGGAATGACAGTTTTCATAACGATAAAAATCTATAATTTATGTAAACTGTTTTGCGTCAGGAGGAACCGTTATGCATGTCAAAATCGCGGGGCACGACCAGCCGGTGCGCGCACCCGGCGCCTTGCCGAGCCCGATCGGGCTGCTGCCGGCAAGCGAAAATGCCAAATGGGTCGGTATGCTCGTCAGCTTTGCGCTCGGGCTGATCCTGTCAACGGCGCATATTGCCGGGTCGCCGGCGCCGTTCGGGCTGGCATTTCTGGCGGCCATGGGGTATGGTTCCGGCGGCGCACTGTGCCTCGTCGGCTGTGCGCTGGGCTACTTTGCGGCGTTCGGCGTAGCGACCGGCACACAGCTCGCCGCCGGCTGCTGCCTGACGTTTTTGACGGCGTATTTTCTGCGCAGCCATCCGTTTGTGCAGACGCGCTGGTATCCGCCGGCCGTTTCCGCGGCGGCCTACATACTGACGCGGCTGGTGCTGTACCTGCTCACGGGCGGCCTGTCGCTGCTGCTGGTGTCCAGAATGGCGCTGTTTTTGCTGCTGTGCGCCGCGTCGGCCTACGGATTCGACGATCTGCTGCGCGCGCAGGAGCCGCGCACGGTCAATGCGGAGATCTGCCGCAACGTTTCGACCGTGTTTTTGCTGGCGTGCCTGCTCATGGGTGTGAACAACCTGCTGCTGTTTGACACGCTGTCAGTCGGTCGGGCGCTCTCGGTGCTCATTTTGCTCGTCCTCAGCGGGACGGGCGGTGCGCTGTGTGGAGCATCGGCCGGGCTGATTCTCGGCATCGCCATGGATGTGGCTGCCGGGGCGGGCGTTCTGTTCTCGGTCGTCTATGCCGCTGCCGGGCTGCTGTCCGGGCAGTTTTGCAAGCATCGGCGTGGGTTTTATCTGCTCATTTTCGCGGCCGCGTACCTGTTGGCGCTGTTTTGCATCCCGCTTTCGGAGCTGCGCATTGGCGCAGGTGTGGAGCTGGCGCTCGCCGTCGGCGCGTATCTTGTGATACCAAAAAAGTTTGTGGTAGCGGTCGGCGCATTTTTGCAGCCGCTGCGCGGCGGGAGCGGGGAGTCCGGTCTGCGTCGCTATGTCGCCGCGCGCGTCGGCGGCGTGGCGCATGCGTATCAGCAGCTGCATGACACGGCAAGTCAGGCGGCGGCTACGGCAGAAAACGACGCAGATGTGGCAAAAGTATTTGACCGCGCGGCCGACCGCGTCTGCTGCCGGTGCAAATTGCAGCAGGAGTGCTGGACGCGCCGGGCGCTCGACACGCTCAATATTATGAACGATGTCACGCGGCACATTCAGGCGCGCGGCCGGCTGCTGCCGGAGGATTTCCCGCCGTATTTCCGTGACCGCTGTGTCCATCTGCACGAGTATACCGAGGTCGTCAACGGCGAACTGCGTCTGCGCGCCTACCGCCAGCGGATGCAGGAAACGCTGCAGGAAAGCCGCACCGTGCTCTGGGAGCAGTATGCGGACTTTGCACAGGTGCTCACGAACGTCTCCCGCGAGCTCGACAGCAGCTATGGTGCCGACCCGCTGGCGGAGCAGCGGCTGATCCGCTATCTTCGCACCATCGGCGTGGAAGCGGATGCGGCCGTGTTCCGTGAGAGCACGGGCCGCCTGCGCGTGACGATCGACAGCCGGTATCTGCGCCCGCTGCTGGAGCTGCCGGACTATCTGGACAAGCTCTCGGCAACGCTGGGCGTGCGTCTGTGCATGCCGGAAAACGCCGCGCGGGATGACAGCCTGCTCCTGCTCGAGGCGGAGCCGCTGGCGGTCTCCGTCGGCATTGCGTCCATGCGAAAAAAGGGGGAAACGGTCTCCGGTGACCGCGGTACGTATTTTAAGACGGACGCGGGGCAGCTGTGCGTGATCCTGTCCGACGGTATGGGCTGCGGTGAGACGGCAGCTGACGGCAGCATCAGCACCGTCGGCATGCTGGAGGAGTTTTTGCGCTCCGGCGTCAGCCCGGCGCTGGCGATGAAGCTGCTCAACTCCGCCATGCTCCTGCGCGACGGGGAGAATTGGGGCTATGCCACTGTGGATCTCATGTGCATGAATCTATTTACCGGTGAGGCGGATTTTTATAAATACGGCGCCGCACCGACGTATGTCAAGTCCGGCGGCGCGCTCAAAAAGCTGCGCTGCACGTCCTTTGCGCCCGGGCTTGAGCAGGGGAGCGGAAAAGCGCCGGATGAGCTGCACATGCATCTCAAGCCCGGCAGCGTGGCCGTGATCGCAAGCGACGGTGTTGTCTCCGACGGGCGCGACGATTGGCTGCGCAGGCTGCTGAACGATTCGGACGACCGTGATATGAAAACGCTGGCGGGCAGCGTCGTGCGCACGGCGATCCGCGAATACGGGCGTAGCGACGACATGACCGCCCTGGCGGTGAAAGTGGAGGTGCGCAGCTGATGAAACGAAAAAACAAGTCCACCCGCCGGGCGGACGCCGTGCAGCCGCTCCCGCTGCCGGCGGACGCGGGCGAGATCGCCTTCGCCCACGGTGTTTCGCGCCGTGTCGTTGTGGTCGATGCAGCCGAAAGCCCGCTGTTCGAGCAGATCATTTATATTGTGCGCGATGATGCTGCCAGCGGCGGCGTCACGGCGGCGGATCTGGTGCAGCAGGCGCGGGATGCCGTCGGCTGTGTACCGGCGCCCGCGCCACGGCCGCGGCAAAAATCCTATACCGGCCTGCTGATCTGGCTGTGCTTTGTCGCCGGTGCGCTGGCCGCCGGCATCGGATACTGCCTGTACTGCGGCTGGTGAGCGGACGAATTTCCAACGACCCGGAGGGCTGTGTGTCCTCCGGGTCGTTTTCTGCGGAAAAACCGGTTGTCAACGCTTGACGAAAGTGTTAGAATAAAGCGCCTGAAACGATTTTTACAGCGGGAGGTTATCCTTATGAGCACGATCAAAGACCTGAACCTGGCGCCGTCCGGTGAGCGGAAGATCCGCTGGGTGGAAGCACATATGCCTGTTTTGCGCGACATCGGCAGCGATTTTGCGCGGGAAAAGCCGTTTACCGGTCTGAAGATCGCGCTCTCCGTGCATCTGGAGGCCAAGACGGCCTACCTGTGCCGCGTGCTTGAGATGGGCGGCGCGGAGATGCACGTCACCGGTTCCAACCCGCTGTCCACGCAGGACGACGTTGCCGCGGCACTGGAGGCAAAGGGCATGGACGTGCACGCGGTCTATGGCTGCACGGACGAGGCGTATCAGGCGCATCTGCGCAGCGTGCTCTCCGTTGGGCCGAACATTATCATTGACGACGGCGGCGATCTTGTGCACCTGATGCACACGGAGTTCACGGATCTCATCCCGCAGGTCATCGGCGGCTGCGAGGAGACGACGACGGGCATCCACCGTCTGCGCATCATGGACCGCGCCGGGACGCTGCGCTTCCCGATGATTATGGTCAATGACGCCGACTGCAAGCACCTGTTCGATAACCGCTACGGCACGGGCCAGTCCGTGTGGGACGGCATCATGCGCACGACGAATCTCGTCGTCGCCGGTAAGTACGTGGTCGTGAGCGGCTATGGCTGGTGCGGCAAGGGCGTGGCCCTGCGTGCAAAGGGGCTCGGTGCAAAAGTCATCGTGACCGAAGTTGACCCCATCCGGGCGCTCGAGGCCGTCATGGACGGCTACGAGGTCATGCCGATGATGGACGCTGCCGCCATCGGTGACATTTTCGTGTCCGTCACGGGCTGCAAAGACGTTATCACGCTCGAGCATTGCGAGCGGATGAAAGACGGCGCGATCGTCTCCAACGCCGGACACTTCAATGTCGAGATCGACATGGAAGCGCTCGATCGCTGCGCTGATGAAATCTATGAGGCGCGGCACAATATTGATGCTTACCGTCTGCCGAACGGCAAGACGATCTATGTCATCGCACAGGGCCGGCTGGTCAACCTGGCGGCCGGCGACGGGCACCCGGCGGAGATCATGGACATGAGCTTTGCCGTGCAGGCCATGAGCGCGGAGTATCTGGTGCGCACGCGCGGGGAGCTGCGGCCGGGCGTCGTGTCGGTCCCCACGGAAATTGATGATAACATTGCGCGCCGCAAGCTCAAGGCCATGGGCGTTTCCATTGACAGCCTGAGCTGTAGCCAGAAAGAATACCTCAACGGTTGATCCTTTGAGACCGGACGGAAAGGAGGGGCAGGGAGATGGACGATCAGAACCGGGAATACGAAGATTACGAGGCGCTGCACGACGAACTCTTTGCACTTCTGGATCAGCACCGGATGAAGGCGCTGAGCCAAAAGCTCGGCGAGATGAACGAGTTTGATATTTCCGAGTTCCTCGGCGAGCTGTGGGAGGACAATCCGCAGCGGATGGCCATGGTGTTCCGCATCCTGTCCAAGGAGATCGCGGCGGCCGTGTTTGCCAACCTCGAGGTCGAGGAGCAGGAGACGATCATCAACTCCATCACCGATACGGAGCTTGCCGGCATCATCGAAGAGCTGTATGTTGACGATGCCGTCGACATGATGGAGGAGCTGCCGGCCAACGTCGTCAAGCGTGTCATGCGCACGGCGACGCCCGCTACGCGCAACCTCATCAATCAGTACCTGAAATACCCCGAAAACTCTGCCGGCAGCATCATGACGGCCGAGTTTGTGGACCTGAAAAAATACATGAGCGTGCGCGAAGCGTTTGCCCGCATCCGCAAGATCGGCGAGGATAAGGAGACGATCTATGTCTGCTATGTCACGTCGGCCAAGCGCAAGCTCGAGGGCGTTGTCACGGTCAAGGATCTGCTGCTGTCGGATGATGATGTGATCCTTGAGGACATCATGGACACGAATGTCATCTATGCCTCCACGACCGACGACCAGGAAGAGGTCTCGGACATGATCTCCAACTACGACCTCATCGCGATCCCGGTCGTGGATAAGGAAGGCTGCCTCGTCGGTATCGTCACGGTCGACGATATCATCGACGTTATGGAGCAGGAGGCCACGGAGGACATTGAAAAGATGGCCGGTATCACACCGTCCGATAAGCCCTACTCCCGCACGAGCGTCGTGGACATCTGGAAAAACCGCATCCCGTGGCTGATGTTCCTCATGCTCTCGGCAACGTTCACCGGCATGATCGTCACGCATTTTGAGGATGCGCTGGCGACGCAGGTCGCGCTCGCGTCGTTCATGCCCATGCTCATGGGCACGGGCGGCAACTCCGGCAGCCAGTCATCCACGGCGATCATCCGCAGCCTGTCGCTGGGCGATACCTCTCCGTCGGACGCGCTGCGCGTGATCTGGAAAGAGCTGCGCGTCGCGTTTTTGTGCGGCGTTTCGCTGGCGGCGGCCAACTTTATCAAGATGCTGCTCGTTGACCGGCTGCTGCTGGGCAACACTGCCGTCACGATGTCGGTCGCGGCGACTGTCTGCTGCACGATCGTGTTCGTAGTCATGTTCGCAAAGGTCGTGGGCAGTTTGCTGCCGATGATCGCGGAAAAGATTGGCGTCGATCCGGCCGTCATGGCAAGCCCGCTCATTTCGACGATCACGGACGCCGTGTCGCTGCTGATCTATTTCTCCATTGCGAAAATGTTCCTGCATTTTTAATCGATTTGTGTACTGCAACGCCTCCGGCTTTTCCGGGGGCGTTTTGCCATGGAAAAGCACTTGCATAATGCGCGGAAAATCATTATAATAAAGTGTCACATTTTGCGTATGACCACACTCACAAAACAGCGAGGTGCGCTATGAGATCAAGCCTAAAAAGAGTGATAACGGCGCTGCTTGCCGCCGTCCTGCTGGCCACGGCACCCTGTGTGCCGGCCTTCGGCGCGCAGACGTATTACGTCAATGACGGTGACAACACACTGGCACTGGCGGATGCGTATGCCATCGGTGCGGACGGCAGCACGGCGAAGCTGCCGGAGCGCGGCGTTTATGCCGCCGCGGCGAGCGGCACGCAGCTGCTCGGCGGCAGTGAATATGAAAATGAGCAGCCGAACATTCCGAACGGCATCGTTCGCGTCGGCCTGGCGTTCGGCTCGACGGCGCTGGATGCGGTCCATCTGCAGATCCAGACCGGCTCCGGTTTCGCATTTGGATATTATGATTCCGACCGCGTGTTCCGGTCCGTCGGCTCCACAGCGGAGAGTGCTGTTACCGTTGTCGCGGATACGAATGTCACGGTTGGGGACAGCGCCTTCGGCGCTTATCATGTCCAGCTTGCCGATACCTATGCGAGCTTTGACGCGGCGCAGGCAGCGGCCAACAGCTGCGGCGGCTATCCGGTGTACTATAACGGCAGCTACCGTGTGCGCATTGGCAGCTACCAGAGTGCAGACGGCGCACCGGCGTCGCAGGGCACGGTCGTCTCCGGCGGAGCACGCAGTGTGCTGGTCGTGAAAGCCGGTACGGATCAGATCCTCTTCGGTTTCGACTGCGGCTCGACCTATTCGCTCTCCCTTGCACCGCAGAGCGACAGCGGCGCTGCCATCACGCAGGTGGCCGAGTGCAAGGACCGCAGCGGTACCCGCTCGTGCACGTATTACGGTGATTTTCAGTTTACGCGCCTCAACACGCAGGAGCCGCAGAAGCTCACGCTGGTGAATTTCGTCGGTCTGGAGCCCTATGTCAAGGGCGTCACGCCGTATGAAATGAGCAGCAGCTGGCCGCTCGAAGCACTCAAGGCGCAGGCAGTCTGCGCACGTACCTATATTGCCTCTCACATGAATGGCTCGCCGGCCTACGGATTTGACGTCACGGGAACGACGACCAGCCAGGTCTATTACGGCACGCTGGATGCATCGACTAACAGCGACAGCGCCGTGGACGAGACGGCGGGGAAGTTCGTCCGCTATGAGGGCAAGCTCTGCGAAACGTTCTATTTCGCGGCCGACGGCGGCGCGACCGAGGACTCCGAAAACGTCTGGGTGACGGCGGTGCCGTACCTGCGCGGCGTTGTCGACCCGTATGAGAAGGACATCGACTTTTACTGCAAGAGCTGGAGCACGTCCATCTCCCGCGCAGCTGTCGGGGATGTCTCCATCACCTATACGCCCATCGGCAATGCCATGACCGTGACGGTCGGCGGCAAAACCTACAGCAAAGACGCCGTGCGCACATTCCTGACAAGCGTCTGCGGTCTGCGCTATAACAGCCGCCACTTCACCGTGGAGTATGACGCCGCTGCGGATGCCTATTCTGTCGTCGGCGGTGGCTATGGCCACAACTGCGGCATGAGTCAGTGGGGCGCCAAAGCCATGGCAGAAGTCCACGGCAAGACCTATGAGGAGATCATCAGCTTTTACTATACCGGAGCTTATGTAGCATGAAAAAATCGGATTTTTATTTTGACCTGCCGGAGGAGCTCATCGCGCAGACACCGCTCGAGCGCCGCGATGCTTCCCGGCTGCTGACGCTGGATAAAACGACCGGCGCCGTTGCCCACCACCACTTTTACGACCTGCCGCAGTTCCTGCGCCCGAACGACTGCCTTGTGCTCAACGATTCGCGCGTGCTCCCGGCGCGCCTGCTCGGCCACCGCAGCACCGGCGGTGCGGTCGAGGTGCTGCTGCTGCGCGACCTTGGCGACGGCAAGTGGGAGTGCCTGACTCGACCGGGCCGAAAGACACAGCCCGGCACTGCGCTCTCGTTTGGTGACGGGGAGCTGACCGCCACGGTCGTCGACGCGGTCGCCGACGGCAACAAGATCGTGCAGTTTCACTATGACGGCATCTTTCTGGAGGTGCTCGAGCGGCTGGGTAAAATGCCGCTGCCGCCGTATATCAAGGCGGAGCTGCAGGATCAGGAGCGCTATCAGACGGTTTATTCCCGCGAGCTCGGCAGCGCCGCTGCGCCGACGGCAGGCCTGCACTTTACGAAGGAACTGCTGCAACAGATCGCGGACATGGGCGTGAAGATCGGCTACGTCACACTGCACGTCGGCCTCGGTACGTTCCGGCCCGTCAAGGAGGACGAGATCGAGGATCATCCGATGCACTCGGAATTTTGCATCATCCCGGAGGAAACGGCGCGCATGGTCAACGAGACGAAGGCCAACGGCGGCCGCGTTATCTGCATCGGCACGACGTCCTGTCGCACAGTCGAGAGCTTTGCGGATGTGGACGGAACGCTCCACGCGCAGTCCGGCTGGACGGACATCTTCATCTATCCCGGCTACAAATTTAAGTGCATGGATGCGCTCGTCACGAATTTTCACCTGCCGGAGAGCACGCTCATCATGCTCGTTTCGGCGCTGGCCGGGCGGGAGCACATCCTCAACGCATACAAAATTGCCGTTGAAAACCGCTACCGGTTCTTCTCGTTCGGCGACGCCATGTTCATCGCCGATGGCCTCGATGCTGGCAGCGCTGAGTGAAGAAATGAAAAACAGGCCCGCGATCGCGGGCCTGTTTTTTGCTGCCTCTGTTCAGTTTTGCGCAGCTTCAAATGCCTGCTGCAGATCGGCGACGATGTCGTCGGGGTCTTCCAGACCGACTGCCAGACGAATCAGACGATCCGAGAAGCCGGCGGCCTCGATCTCTTCTTTCGTGCACATGGAGTGCGTCATGGAAGCGGGGTGCTGGATAAGCGTCTCGCAGTCGCCGAGGCTGACGGCCAGCGCGCACAGATGCACGTGGTTGAGCACTTTCTTGGCTTCCTCGAAGCTGCCTATCTCGAATAAGGCGACATCGCCGAACTGCGTCATCTCGCGGACGGCCACGGCGTGATCGGGATGGTTTTCCAGACAGGGATAGAACACCTTCTGCACATACTTGGAGCCGGCAAGGAAGTCCACCACCTTCTGCGTGTTTGCGCAGACGGCGTCCATACGGACCTTGAGCGTTTTGAGGCCGCGCAGGATCAAAATGCCTCCTGCGTCCCGAGCACCGCGCCCGTAATGTCCTTGAGACCGACCATGCGGATCTTGTCCATGATCGCCTTGCGCGCCACCGAGAAGCCTGCGACCACATCGCCGTGGCCGTTGAGATACTTGGTCGCGCTGTGCACGACAACATCCGCGCCCAGCTTCAGCGGCTGCACCAGCAGCGGCATGGCGAAGGTGTTGTCCACGATGACGAGGCAGCCCGGATTCTGCGCGTGCGCGTAGTCCACTACGGCGGCGATGTCCGTGACTTTCATGCTGGCGTTGGCGCGGGAAAACAGCTTCACAATTGTTGAGGATGACTGCCTGGGCGATCTGGCGTTTGACGGTCGACCGCGCCAGACGCTGCGTGGCCTAGACAGCGGCGATACGGTGCTGTACCTGAACTCGTTTTCCAAGTCGCTCGTGCCGTGGCTGCGCCTCGGCTATCTGCTCGTTCCGGGCCGGTTTGAAAAACGGCTGATCCTTGCAAAATTCAATGCCGATATTGCGAGCCCTGCGCTCCTGCAGGAGATGCTGGCGCTGTATCTTCAGCGCGGGCTCTATGCAGTGCATCTGGAGCGGCTGGTCACGCAGTATGCATCCAAGCGTGTCTGCATGGCGCAGGCGATTCTGTGTTCAAAGCATCTGTCGCTGCCTTATCCGGAGCAGGCGGGCGGCGTGTTTTTCTGGGTTCAGATCCCGGACGCCGTCCTGCTCTGGAAGCGGCTGCGCCTGCAGGGCGTCAAGCTCATGCCGGAAACCGTATTCAGTCTGACCGGCAGTGCGCAGCATTTCCTGCGCCTGAGCTATGTCGGCTGCCCGCTGGAGCAGATACTGGAAGGGATACACTGTATCGACTGGGAAATCGACTGGCTGCTGGAGCCCAAGCGGCGTTGGAAATTTAGTTGAGGTATCTTATTGCATATTTTGTGAACAAACATAGCGCCTTTTATGAACGTTAGCACTCGACGCTTGACAGTGCTAGAAAGCGTGCTATGATAAAGACGATTGATGAGGGAGGGCCTCCAGAGGACCTCCGGAGATCAGGCATTGTTGTACAAACGGTAACAGAGTTCGCCAACGCGTGGAGTTTTTCCCCAGCGCCTACGAAAGGTATGAATGGAGGAATGACTTATGTTGCCGAGCATTTTTGGTGAAAACCTGTTTGATGATTCGCTGTCCGATTTCTTTGATTTCGGCCGTATGATGCCGCAGGTCAGCAGTGAGCTGTATGGCAAGCATGCCAGAAATCTGATGAAGACCGATGTCCGCGAACTGGACGGCTCTTACGAGCTGGACGTGGACCTGCCGGGCTTCAAGAAGGATGAAGTGACGGTTGATCTGCAGGACGGTTACCTGACGATCAGCGCTGCCAAGGGCCTGGACAAGGACGCGTCCGATAAGAAGGGCAAGTTCCTGCGCCAGGAGCGTTACGCTGGCTCCATGAGCCGTAGCTTCTACGTCGGTGACGATGTGGAATCCGCAGATGTCTCCGCGAAGTTCGAGGACGGCATTCTGAAGATCAGCGTCCCGAAGGCTGCGCCCAAGGAGCTTCCGAAGCACACCACCATCGCGATCGAGTAACACGCAGCAATGCACAAGCGCCCCGGCCATTTTGGCCGGGGCACCGCTCGTATTATGCTGAAAGATCCGCTCTGGAATACAGGGCGGATTTTTTCTGCCTGTTTGACAGAAAAACCGCACTGTGTATACTGGCCTTGCTTTAACATCCGTTTCAATATCCCTTCCGGCTTCTTGATATACTCAATGCGAGGTGAGCAATATGATCGTCAAACAGCGGCTGAGCAGCTCCAGGATTTATATGTTCCTTATTCCGCTGCTGATTGCGGCAGCGCTGCTGCTCGTTGGCGCCGGGATCGCGCTGTATGTGCTCGAGACGGTGTACCTGCCGAAGATCGGCCTGAGCCTGCAGGAAATGCACATCACACTCGAGCAGTACGAGTCGATGTTCGCAAAATTTGAGGTGTTCCTCTGGGTGTACCTCGGTGCGGTCGGCATGGCGCTGCTGCTGACGATCGTGTTCACGAATGTGTTTCTCACGCGCTCGCTCTTCCGGCACATTTCCGAGCCGCTGGAGCTGCTGGTCGCAGGCGTGGAGCGTGTGGAGCACGGCAATCTGGACACGCCGATCGCCTACACCGGCGCGGATGATTACATTGAAAACCGTTTTCCCCCAGCGTACTGGTCGCGCGGGTCAAAGCGAATCTGTCGCAGTACCGCAGGCTCAAACCGCAGCCGGCCAAGTCCGCGATCGTGGAGGCAGGCCCGCTCCGGATCGATACCGAGGCGCACACGGCCGCGGTGCGCGGCGAGCAGCTGACGCTGACCAACAAGGAGTACGAGCTGCTGCTGTTTCTGGCGCGGCACCCGAACCAGGTTTTCAGCCGCGAGGATCTCTATGAGCTCATCTGGGGTCTGGAATCCATGGGCGACAACATCACGGTCGCCGTGCACGTCAACCGCCTACGCGAAAAGGTGGAGGAGAATCCCTCCAAGCCGCAGCGCATCCAGACCGTCTGGGGTGTTGGCTACCGTTTAAATACGCTTTAAGACTGCGTTATCCGATTTTTAATCTGTCCCTTCATACTGGGCTTGCCCGGTTGAGGGGACAGATTTTTTCTACGGAGGTCAACGTCATGAAAAATTACGTGATGACAAAAAACGATAAGAAAGCGTTTCGCCGGCTCATCATCTGCTTTGTGATCCTTGCGGTCATCAGTGCGGTCTGGATTCCGCTGAGCCTGTCGCAGCAGATACACGATGCATCCGTGCTGGCGTTCTGGATCGTCCACGATCAGCCGGCACGCGCATAACACAACCGAGGGAGGTGGCACGCCGTGCATACGATCGAGACGATCAACTACATCATCATGTGCCTGCTTTTTGTGTGCTATGCCTACCAGTTCGCGTATATTCCGCTGGCGTGGCTGCCTGCACGAAAACGGCAAACACCGAAACCGGATCCGGATCACACATTTGCAGTTCTGATCGCGGCCCATGATGAAGCGACGGTGATTGGCGCGCTCGTCTCCATCCCGTTGGCCATGCGCGAACAGCGCACCGTGCTCGGCACGTTCCGGCAAAACTGGCTGCCGTTTCTGGCGGGCATCGTTCTGGCCACTGGCCTCTCGTCACTGCGCCTGTCCGCGCTGGTCAATGGCCTCGGTTTCAGCATTGGAACGGCGCTGTACGCGTTTGCGGCCGGAGCGCTGGTGATCTCGGCGATGGTGCTGCCGGGCATTTCCGGTTCGTCTCTGCTGATGTCGTGCGGGCTGTATCTGCCCGTGATCGCGGCGATGAAAGACCTGCTGCATTTTCAGTTCGGACAGTTCTGGCTGTTGGCTGCGGTGGGACTTGGGGCACTTGTGGGGTTTGCGGTTGCGCCGCATTGCATCCGCCGCTGGATGCGCAAAGCGCCGGGCGCCGTCACCTACGCCGTGCTGGGCATGATGTTCGGCTCGCTCTATGCGATCGTTGTCGGCCCGACGACGCTGAAGGTGCCGCAGCACGTCATGACGCTCTCTGATTTTCACATTCTCTGGTTTGTGCTCGGTATTCCGTGATGCTGGGTCTGGAAGCGCTGAAAAAGCACATGCAGAAAGTGACGGTCCATTGATGCGCAAATCTGCCGGGAACGCTTGACTTGATGCGGCAATCTGTTAGAATAAGTAGGCAATCCAAACAGAAAGGCAAGCAAGCTATGTTTCAACTGATTTGCAAAGACGGCCATGCACGCCGCGGTACGTTCACGACGCCGCACGGTACGGTGCAGACGCCGGTGTTTATGAATGTCGGCACGCAGGCGGCCATTAAGGGCGCGCTCTCAGCGGAAGATCTGGAGACGATCGGCTGTCAGGTCGAGCTGTCCAATACGTATCATCTGCACGTGCGTCCGGGCGACGAGCTGATCCGCGACCTGGGCGGCCTGCACAAATTCATGACCTGGGAAAAACCGATCCTGACTGACAGCGGCGGATTCCAGATCTTTTCTCTGGCGCAGCTGCGGAAGATCACGGAAGAAGGTGTCGCCTTCAACTGCCATGTGGACGGCCGGCACATCTTCATGGGGCCGGAAGAAAGCATGCGTATTCAGGCCAATCTCGGCTCGGATATTGCGATGGCGTTTGACGAGTGCATCAAAATTCCGTCGCCATACGATTACGTCAAAAACTCCTGCGACCGGACGTATCGCTGGCTGCAGCGCTGCAAGACAGCGCTCGCGGATTATACCGGCCGCGACGATGCGGTCAACCCCGGTCAGGTGCTCTTCGGTATCAATCAGGGCACGATTTTTCAGGATCTGCGCATCGAGCACATGAAGAAGATCGCGGACCTTGACCTGGCCGGTTATGCGATCGGCGGCCTTGCGGTGGGGGAGACGACGCAGGAGATGTATGACACCATCGCCGCCGTTGAGCCCTATATGCCGGCCGATAAGCCGCGCTACCTGATGGGCGTCGGCACGCCGGGGAACATCATCGAATCTGTCGCGCGCGGCGTGGACTTTTTCGACTGCGTCATGCCGGCCCGCAACGGCCGCCATGGGCACCTGTTCACGTGGACGGGCGTGATCAACATCAAAAACGAGAAGTATCAGCGCGACGAGCAGCCGATCGACCCACAGTGCGACTGCCCGGTCTGCCGGCGGTATTCCCGCGCCTATCTGCGGCACCTGTTCAAGGCGGAAGAGATGCTGGCCATGCGCTTTGCCGTGATGCATAATTTGTATTTTTATAATACGCTCATGCAGCGCATCCGCACGGCGATCGAGGCAGGGGAGTACGAGGCATTCCGGAAAAGTTACACATCCGTACTCGATATGCGCATTTAATGCTTGCATTTGCATAGGAAAGCAGATATAATATCTTTATCTTTATACGGAGGTAAAACCATGGGAAGCTCTGGCGGATATTCATCCATTATCATGATCGTTCTGATGCTTGTCATCTTCTACCTGTTCCTGATTCTTCCGGAGAACAAGAAGAAGAAAAAGCTCAATGAAATGCGTTCCAATCTGAAAGTCGGTGACGATATCGTCACGATCGGCGGCATGATGGGCAAGGTCGTCCACGTCACGGACGACAGCGTGACCTTCGAGACCAGCGAGGATCAGGTTCGCATCCAGGTCGCCAAGTGGGCCATTTCCACGAACGCCCGCGCCGAGGCACAGGCTGCCAAGGAAGCGCAGGAGCGTAAGGCTGCCAAGCAGAAAGCGAAAGAAACGAAAAAGGAAGAGCCGAAGCACGAGGAGCCGAAGGGCCCTGAGGTGTAAAGCTGCTTTCGGAATGATTCATCCCCTGCAGGAATATGCTGTGATGCATACGTTCTGCAGGGGGTGTTTTTTTGAATACGGAACAAAAATGGCTGCCGATGCTCTCGCGTGCGGCGGCGGCCGGCTTGGCCGGGCTTGGGCTCACGCTGTTGCTGAGCTGGCTGGCAGCGCAGGCCATGAATCGCGATGTGCTGCCCGGCGCGGACACGCGCCTCGCCGCATGGGTGTGCTGCGGGCTTGCGTGCTTTGCTGCCGGCGCGTTCTCGCCGCGGCCGGAGCAGGGGAGGGCACTTGGCGGAGCCATGACGTGGGCAGCGTGGGCAATCGGATATCTCATTCTGAAAGCAGCCGTCGGGGCGCAGGTTTTTTGCGCCGCTACCGCTGTTACGCTGCTGACCGCGCTGGTTGCCGCGGTCGCCGGTTCGTGCATTTTTCATAAAAAGTTACGAAATAGAACAAAGAAGAAAAAACGGAAACAGAGGAGATATTACGCCGCGTAATCATCTGCTTGGTTTACATAATCACGACATGATTACCTATATATTGCGCATGCGGAGCAATGATTACCGAAATGTAGTCATGCGCTGCTGGAAATACTGAGCATGTTCTTCTGCTCAGTTACACGGTTTACATAATATTGTTAACATAATTTCTTGTCATAATAAACAAAAATGAACAAATTCTGACGAACTACTTGATAACATTTTCGATTTGTATTATATTATGTCTACAACGCATTATGTAAATTGTCATGTTATGAGCGCGCGTTCATAAGCTGTCAGTGGTGATGAATGTGCGACATAACAGATTGCGTGTGCGCCGGAAACCGGCCGTATCTCACTTTTCGCTGCCGCCGCTGATCGCGATCGGTATGGCGGCGGGCTATGTGATTGGCTGTTGCTTCGGCGCCAACGCTGCGCTGCCGGAGCCGTCGAATCCGGTTCTTTCCTTTTTGAGCAGTAGCGGCGCGGGCGGGACGCTATACGGCGGCCTGCTGCCGGAACTGTGCGTCTCATGCGCCTACGGTTTTGCATTTTTGCTGCTGTCTACCTCGTATCTTGGCTTTTTGCTGATACCGGCCGTTTTCGGGGTCAAAGGCTTTCTGTCCGCCTGTACGGCGGCGGCCTTCCTGAATTCCGGCTGCGATCATGCGTTTTGGCTCTCATGCGTTGCGGTCGGGCTGCCCGGCATTTTTCTCGTGCCGGCGCTGTTTTTGCTCGGCATGCTCTGCGCGCAGATGTCTGTGCGTCTGCTCGAGCAGCGGCGCGGCCTGCCGGTTCCCGTGACATCGGAGCGATATTCTCGGGAGCTGGCGCTTGTGTTCTGCCTGCTGCTGGCGGCTGCGGCCGCCGCGTGCTATGCGGTACCGTTCTTTACACGGCTTATTCTGTGACCCGTGGTCACTGTGGATGAAATCTGATTGGAAAGGGGGAAGTCGTCATGCGGGATTCCGACGGAATGGAATTGTTCGAATCCTATCTGCGCGATGTCAAGCGTTCCTCGCAAAACACGATTTCCTCATACCTGCGTGATATCCGCCAACTCAGCGAATATCTGCATGCACACACGGACGCCGATCTCGGCTCCGCGGAAGAGGAAGAGCTGTGTGAATACATCGACTGGATGCGCAGCAACGGCAAGTCCGTTGCCACGGTTTCCCGGGCAATCGCATCGCTGAAGAATTTCTATGGGTTTCTGCTCAATAATCACTATGTGCAGCATAATCCGACCGGCAAGCTCGTGCCGGACAAGGCCAAGCAGAAGCTGCCGCAGATCCTCTCAAGCAAGGAAGTCGAGTTGCTGCTGGCGCAGCCGGAGTGTACGGACGCCAAGGGCTACCGCGACCGCGCCATGCTTGAGCTGTTGTATGCGACCGGCATCCGCGTCAGCGAGCTGATCTCGCTGAACATCACGGACGTGAATCTGTCTGCAGGTGTGATCCGCTGCCAGGGCCGCGACAAGGCGCGCATGATCCCCATGTATCCGGCGGCCGTGCGCGCCCTTACGGAATACATCAACTTCATCCGCCCGCAGATGATCGCTGCGCCGGATGAACAGGCGCTGTTCGTCAACGTCAGCGGGGAACGGATGTCGCGTCAGGGCTTCTGGAAGCTCATCAAGAACTATCAGGCCAAGGCCGGTATCGAAAAAACGATCACGCCGCACACGCTGCGCCATTCCTTCGCGGCGCATCTGCTGGAAAACGGCGCCGATATCCACGCCATTCAGGAAATGCTCGGCCATGCGGATATCTCCTCGACGCAGATCTATTCGCACCTTGTCAGCAAGCAGCTCAAGGATGTCTACAACAAGGCGCACCCGCGTGCGTGACATACGTGTTTTCAAGCGCTCCGAAACGACTCGGGGCGCTTTTTTCTTTACCCGGCAGTTGCCTACGGGACGAAAATATGCTATATTTATTTAATTGGAGTGATGCATATGCGGATCCTGGGCGTTGACCCCGGCATTGCCACGGTTGGCTTCGCGGTGCTGGACGCGGAAAAGTGCAGCCAGCGGCTGCTGACCTGCGGCGTGATCACGACACCGGCGAAAACACAGCTGTCGAGCAGACTCGACCAGATCTACCGCGACCTGAACGAGCTCATCGCACAGTTCCATCCGGAAGTGATGGCGGTCGAGGAACTGTTTTTCAATACGAATATCACGACCGGCATCGCCGTTGCCCACGGCCGCGGCATCATCCTGCTCTCTGGCTATCAGGCCGGGCTGCAGATCTACGAATACACACCGCTGCAGGTCAAGCAGGCGGTCGTCGGATACGGCCGCGCGGACAAAAAGCAGGTCATGGACATGGTGCGCCGCATCCTGTCTCTGCAGGCGGTGCCGAAGCCGGACGACGCGGCGGACGCTGTCGCCATTGCGCTGTGCCATGCGCGCAGTGCCACATCTTTGATCCATCAACAGGAGAGGTTTGACCCATGTTCTACCACATAAACGGAGTCGTTACCGATATCGAGCCGAATTTGGTCGTGCTGGAGTGCGGCGGGGTCGGCTATGCGCTCAATGCCAGCCTGAACACAATCAGCAGTGTCAAAACCGGTGAGCGCGTCAAGCTCTATACTTACGAGATCATCCGCGAAGATGCGCATGATCTCTACGGCTTTGCCAGCAAGAGCGAAAAGCACTGCTTTGAGCTGTTACTCGCCATCTCCGGCGTTGGGCCGAAGGCGGCGCTGTCGATCCTTTCGTCCAATACCCCGGACGGGCTGGCGCTGGCAGTGCTCAACGGCGACGAAAAGGCGCTCACGAGTGCGCCCGGCATCGGCAAGCGCATCGCACAGCGCATCCTGCTCGAACTCAAGGACAAGATGGCCAAGGAGAGCGCAAGCGTGGACTTTGCGGATCTGACGCCGGCGGTGCCCGCGTCGGACGCGGCCTCGGCCGCGCGCAGCGATGCGATCGCCGGTCTCACGGTGCTTGGCTACAGCATGCCGGAGATCAATGCGGCGCTGCGCAAGCTGCCGTCCATCGAGGGCATGAGCGCCGATCAGATCATCAAGGCCGCGCTGCGCGCCATGATGCAGCAGTAAGCAGGGGAGGGAGCGTATATGAGCATCAGTTTTTCTGAGGACGCCCAGCAGGAGGTCGTCACCTCCTCCCGCGTGCTTCCGGAGGATTCCGGTGAGGGTTCTCTGCGCCCGCGGCTGCTGAAGGATTACACCGGACAGGAAAAAGCGAAGGAAAACCTGCAGGTCTGCATTGACGCAGCACGCCTGCGCGGTGAGCCGCTCGACCACGTGCTGCTCTACGGCCCTCCGGGTCTGGGCAAGACGACGATGGCCGCCGTCATCGCAAACGAGATGGGCGTGAATATGCGCATTACCTCCGGCCCGGCCATCGAAAAGGCCGGCGATCTGGCGGCGCTGCTGACCAACCTGCAGGAAAATGACATCCTGTTTGTGGATGAGATCCACCGCCTTAACCGTGCGGTCGAGGAGATCCTTTACCCCGCCATGGAGGACTATGCGATCGATATCATCATCGGCAAGGGCCCATCGGCCAATTCAATCCGGCTGGATCTGCCGCGTTTCACGCTCATCGGAGCGACCACGCGCGCCGGCCAGCTGACCGCGCCGCTGCGCGACCGCTTTGGTGTCAATCTGCGTCTGGAACTCTACAGTCCGGAAGAGCTGCAGAAGATCGTGGAGCGCAGCGCCGGGATCCTCAAGGTGGAGATCGACAGCGCCGGCGCGTATGAGATCGCCTCGCGCTCGCGCGGCACGCCGCGTATCGCCAACCGCCTGCTCAAGCGCGTGCGCGATTATGCGCAGGTGCGTGCTGATGGTGTCATCACGAAAGAAGTCGCCAACGCCGCGCTGCTGCGCCTCGAAGTGGACGAGCTGGGGCTCGATGCGACGGACCGGCGGATGCTGCGCAGCATCATCGAGTTTTATCACGGCGGACCGGTCGGTCTCGAGACGCTCGCGGCGACGATCGGTGAGGAGGCTGTAACGCTCGAGGATGTCTATGAGCCGTATCTGCTGCAGCAGGGCTTTTTGACGCGCACGCCCCGCGGCCGCTGCGTCACACGCCGTGCCTACGAGCATCTTGGCCTGGAATATATCGGTCAGCAGGAGATCGATCTTTGAAAAATCGCTGAATGTCGCCGAAAACGTGCATTTTGTACAAAAATATATTGACTTTTCAGCGTTTTTAGTTATAATTTGTTTTGCGTGGTATTGGAGTTTTGAAGGCTATGAAGGATGATTCCAAACTGTCTGATGCACAGCTGCTGTCACTGGTGGCCGCCGGGGATGCCGCGGCGGAGGAAGCGCTCGCCGAGCGTTACAGCCGTCTGGTGCGCATCTGCGCGCGCCCGCTGTTTCTCATCGGCGGTGACAGCGAAGATCTCATTCAGGAGGGAATGCTCGGTCTGCTCTCGGCGATCCGGCAGTATGACCCGGCGTCCAACGTACCCTTCAAAGCATACGCGGAAGTGTGCATCAGCAACCGTATTTACAGCGCGATCAAGTCTGCTTCCAGGCAGAAACATTCTCCGCTCAACAGCGGCATTTCCCTAGACAGCATCCTCTCAGAAGAATCACAGACCCAGGCGTCCACCTATCCGGAAGCAAATTGTCGTGTTACTGAGGAGCAGGTTCTGGCCAGAGAGAGTGAACAAGAGCTATTGTCCGCATTTGCCCGGTATTTGTCAGCGTTTGAAGCGCAGGTGCTTCGGCTATATTTGTCCGGTTTGTCCTATGCCGAGATGGCGGCCGAGACGAATAAATCCGAAAAATCCATTGACAATGCCGTGCAGCGGATCCGCCGCAAACTGGCGCGGCTCCCCAATTTCAGCGACTTCAGCAAAAGCTGAACGCAATATAGCCGAGAGGCAAGTTTTTCAAAAGAGAGGATTTATCATGTTCGAAGACAAAACGTTGAAGTGCAAAGAGTGCGGCGCAGAGTTCGTTTTCACCGCCGGTGAGCAGGAATTCTATGCGGAAAAGGGCTTCCAGAATGAGCCCCAGCGCTGCAAGGCCTGCCGTGACGCGCGCAAGAACGCCGCCCGCGGTCCCCGCGAGTTCTTCACTGCCACCTGCGCTGCCTGCGGCGGCGAGGCCAGAGTTCCGTTTGAGCCGAAATCTGACCGTCCCGTCTACTGCAGCGAGTGCTTCGCGAAGATGAGAGAGCAGCACTAATCAGCAGATAAACTGGTTAAAATGATTGGGGCGCTTCGTGCGACCCAATCATTTTCTCACAAGCAAACTACCGGAGGTAAAAAGTTATGTTTGAAATTTCCAGAGATACGATGATTTCGGAGATCCTGGCCAACGCCCCGGAGGCCATGCCCGTGTTCCAGAACATTGGCATGCACTGCCTCGGCTGCGCCATGGCCAGCGGCGAGACGCTGGAGCAGGCCTGCCTTGCGCACGACGTCGACCCGGACGAGTTCCTCGAGCAGCTGCGCACCTATCTGGAGAGCCTGTAAGATACGGACAAGGATCAAAAGCCGGCGGTATGCCGGCTTTTGGCATTTCTGGGGAGAGGTTTATGGATCACATTTGCCTGTCGCCGCGGCTGCAAATGGTCGCGGACTTTGTGCCGCCGTGTGCCTGCGCCGCGGATATCGGCACGGATCATGGTTATTTACCGATCTGGCTGCTGCAAAATGACGTCATTCGATCGGCGATCGCGGCCGATATTCACGCCGGCCCGCTTGCCAACGCGCGGCAGTCTGCCGCTGCCTACGATCTGGAGGAGCGCTTCCGGTTCGTGCTGGCGGACGGTTTGCGATTCCCGGACGCGCAAGCGGCGGACGTCGTCACCATTGCCGGCATGGGCGGAGAGACGATCTGCGCGATTCTGGCGGCTGCACCGTGGCTGCGGCAGGGAAAACAGCTCGTTTTGCAGCCGCAGAGCAAAGTGCCGGAGCTGACGGATTGGCTCTGGCGCAACGGTTTCACGATCGAGGACGCAGCCCTGTGCCGCGACGCCGGGAAGCGCTATCTCGCCCTGCGTGTGCTTGGGCAGACGGCGGCGCAGGCATATACGCTGGAGCAGCTGCTGCTTCGGCACCGTGACCCTCTGCTGCCGGAGCACCTGACGGAAGAGATCCGGCGGCAAACGCGTGCCCGCGCCGGTATGGCGCATGCAAAGCAAATACCGGCGACGGAACTGGCAGCGCTCGATGCGCGGCTCTCGCAGCTGCAGGCCTGCCTGAAGGAGGTACAGACATGGCAATCGTAAACGACATCTACGCTTTCTTAAACGAGATCGCGCCGGTACGGTATCAGATGGACTTTGATAACGCCGGCTTTCTGGTCGGTGACGGCGGCACTGCGGTGAAAAAGGCACTGCTGGCGCTGGACATCACGGACGACGTGATCGCGGAAGCGGTCGAGCTGCGCGCGCAGCTTATTGTTTCGCATCACCCGCTCATCTTTACGCCGCTGCGGCACGCGACGGCGGATGATCTCGCCGGACGCAAGGTGCTGACGCTGGCGCGGTATGGCATTTCCGCCATCTGCATGCACACGAATCTGGACATTGCCGACGGCGGCGTCAATGATGCGCTCATGGCGGCGCTGGGTGCGAAGGTCACCGGTGGTCTGGAACCGGCCGGTACGGCAGTTGACGGGAGCGCGCTTACCTGCGGCCGTATTGGGAAGCTGCCGGAGCCCATGACCATGGCAGAATTCCTGCCCTACGTTGCCGGACACCTGCATGCCAACGGACTGCGGTACGTGGACGGCGGGCTGCCGGTCGAAATGCTCGCGGTCTGCGGCGGCTCCGGTGGGAATATGCTGGAGCTGGCGGCTGCAAAAGGCTGCGATACCTTTGTGACAGCGGATGTGAAGTACGACCGCTTCCTCGCGGCGAAGGAGCTCGGCATCAATCTGATCGACGCCGACCACTTTTGCACGGAAAACGTGGTCATCCCGGTCCTGCAGACGAAGCTTCAGCGGCAGTTCCCGAACGTCACGTTTGCCATCAGTCAGGTGCATCGTCAGACCGCACAGACATATTGTCCATAATGTATGCCGCCGGTACACTGCCGGCGGCATATTCTCGTCCCAGACCTCATACATTTTTGGTAAGACTGATGAGGAGAGGACGACAGAATGGACAATTCTTCAATTTACGCAGACATTGCCGCCCGTACCGGCGGGAATATTTACATCGGCGTTGTCGGCCCGGTGCGCACCGGAAAATCGACCTTCATCAAACGATTCATGGAAACGCTCGTACTGCCGAATATTTCTGATGATTACGTGCGGGAGCGCGCCCGCGACGAGCTGCCGCAAAGCGGCTCCGGCCGGACGATCATGACTGCAGAACCGAAGTTTGTCCCGGAGGATGCCGTCTCGATCGAGCTGGACGCGTCCGTGCGCGCCTCCGTGCGGCTGATCGACAGTGTTGGATACATGATCCCCGGCGCAAACGGTCAGTACGAAAATGGGGAAGAGCGTCTGGTCACGACGCCGTGGTACGATCACGAGATCCCCATGCGCGCAGCGGCAGAGGAGGGGACACGCAAAGTCATCCGCGAGCACTCAACGATCGGCATCGTCGTCACGACCGACGGCAGCGTGACCGAGCTCGCGCGGGAGGACTATGCCGCAGCGGAAGCGCGCATCGTTGCAGAGCTGCAGGACATCGGCAAGCCGTTTCTCATCCTGCTCAACACGGCCGATCCGGCTGGGGAGGCCGCGCAATCATTGGCTGCCCAGCTGCGCGAACAGTACGATGCCGCCTGCCTGCCGGTCAATTGTCTGGAGCTGACGGAGCAGGATATTCTGGAGATCTTGCGCTCGGTCCTGTACGAATTTCCGGTCACGGAGGCCTGCTTCCGTATGCCGGAGTGGATGGACGTTCTGCCGCCCGGCAACGAAACAAAGCAGCAGCTCTATGCGCTGCTGCGCGAACAGATGCCGTCGCTGCACCGCCTGCGTGATGCGCAGCGCGCGGCACAGGCGCTCACAGACAGCGAGCTGCTGGAAGCGGCAGACGTGGAAAACGTCTCCGTGGACACCGGGGCCGTTTGCTATGTGCTCACGTTTCCGCGCGCGCTGTACTACAGCATCATCAGCGAGCAGGCTGGCGTTGCCCTGCGCAGCGACGGGGAGCTCATCTCATTTCTGACGGAAATGGGGCGCATCCAGGCCGACTATCAGCACATCCGCGGTGCGCTGGAGGATGTGCGCAGCAAGGGCTATGGGGTCGTCATGCCGTCGGCCGCTGATCTGCAGCTGGCAGAGCCGGAGATCGTCCGCAAGGGCGGGCGCTACGGCGTCCGGCTCAAGGCCAGCGCCAAAGCCATTCACATGTTCCAGACCAATATCGAGACAGAGGTATCGCCAGAGATCGGCGGAGAGAACGCCTCGAGTGAGATCCTTGGCTTCCTGCTGCAGGGCTTTGACGGCGATGTCGAGCAGCTCTGGCAGTCCAACATTTTCGGGAAGTCGATCTATACGATCGCGCAGGAAGGCGTGGAGGAAAAACTCAGCTGCCTGCCGACGAAAGCGGTCGGAAAGCTCCAGGAAACTTTGCAGCGTGTGGTCAATGAGGGCAGCGGAACACTGATCTGTATTATTTTGTGACAAGAGCTCTGTCTGGTGTCCGGGAACCGGCTTGCAGACGCTTTTTTTGAGAATAGCAAATCGTTATAACAGGCATCCGGCAAAGCGCCGGATGCCTGTTTATGTTGCTTCTGTTCTTGATTTCAGGATTTGTGTCTTGAAATCAAGAATCATGATTATTCTTGAATTTGCACTGATGCAATGGTAAACTGTGGTTATGGAAGTCCCTCGAGTTTGTCTACGACGATGGCAACCAGCCGTTCGCCTGGGAACATTAATTGCAAATAACGGGCGGCAAGTAATTGATTGGTACAGAACTACCAGGCATGGCTTTCTCCGTATGTCAGAACGAGGCGTCACGAGGAATATGGTTGAGACTTGGGTTAGGACTGGGAAAGCGTTACAACAAGCTGGGGATAAAATTTTATATATCACCAAGCAAGGAGCTGTGGTAATAAATAAAACAGGCCAGGTGATAACTGCTTACACAAGCAAGTATTTTGATGCTAATATGCAAAAAATAGTGGAGAGATTATATGGGAAGTAGGAATAAGGAAAGCATGCGGTGTATCAAACAAGTTATAGATGATTGGGATCCCATAGGCTTACATTCTTGTGCTCCTGATGATGAATACATTCCAGAAATTGAAGAATTTCAGAATCTGCTTTGCCGTACTAAAAATTTGGATGAACTGGCAGAAGGCATTTTTGCGGTTTTTATGGAATCGTTTGGAGAAGAAAGTTTCAACAAGAGTAAAATGGAGTGTAGACAAATTGCGCAGAGACTTCTTTTTAATAACAAAAGTTGATTTTCAATTTATCCATTTATATTGACTGTAATTTTGCCTGTAGTAGATCGCATAGTGAATTGGGCGAACGTGAATACGCCGCCTATAGAAAGATAAAAGATGGATAGGTAGTCACTATGATGCGTACAACCGTCAGCACACAACCACAGATCATCATCGTTGTCTGCTGTATCACGCTGCGCCGCAGCGCTTACAGCACGGCGGGCAATATCCGGAGTATTACAAAAGACGGCACGGTCACGAAGTCCTTTGGTTACGGTCTTTGTATAGAAACTTTTTATTCAAACCTATGAGGAACTCAGGAATAGTATCTTTTTTTAAGTGGGTCTAAATCTGCATATTCGAGGTTTCGTTGATGGGAAAAGTACTAGATATTTTGATTGTGAATATTATCATCATCGGGTGTTGCCTTTTTAACTATTCAGCATTTACCTCTTGGTTTTTTGATGATGTCGCTTTTAAATATGGGAAAGCAAAGACAAAAAAACGAAAACGTTCTTCACATTTTTCTTCAGAGAGTTTTTTTTACCGATCTAAAAAAGATGATTCCTAAACATCATTACCTACTTTTCTGCATTAATTTTTCCATGGCTGTACTTGCAATATTATCGGTAAATATATGGCTTTTGACAGAGCGCGGATGGGTGAAGTGCTGTGCGTTTGTATTTATCTGCATCTGTGAATTTACACTGATTCCTGCCAGTTTTGAGCGTTGGTATTTATATCGCGGTAATATTGTGAGAAGAAAGAAAAGGAAGGAGGCGAAGCATGGACTTCGTTCGTGATTACATGCGGGCGTTGCTGGCAAAAGAGATCGATGTCGCAGCCGAATTGCAGAAGCAGAGATCTCAGGTCGTTTATCAGCAGTATTGCGCAGGTGGTACGATGCATCGTGGCTACTATTGTCCAAGTTTGACGGAAGATCTCTGGCTCGGCAACACAAAACGTGGCCGCCTTTGCAAGAAGCGGCCGCCGGAGGAAAGACTTTCTCATATATACGGCTTTGATGCATCGGACCGCTTGATCACGGTCAAGCACATGCACTGCTTAGAGGAGTATATTTTGTACGGTGCAGGAGTGACGCTGGGGGTGGAGATAAGAAATAACAGTGCAAATACGATAAGCATCTGCCGGTATGACGAAAATAGCAGAATTCAAATATATGAGTATTATTTACTTACTCCGAAGGCAGATCAGGTTTCCCACATGACCCGAGAGACGTTTCGCTATCTGCCGGATCAGGTTATAGATAATTGGTATCGGGAGGCGGCGGTTGCAGGGACCTGGATTCACGAACATCACCGCCGCGTTTTTTCGGTAAAAGATGGATATCTGACCGGCTATACGGAAGAGCGCTTTTACCATGGCCAGTGCAGCGTTAAGGGGCCTTATCGAGTGACAAAAAAGCGAAAAGTCCCGCCCTGTAAATAGGAAATTCATCAAGCGGGCGGTGCTGTTGCACCGCCCGCAGAAAGATAGATAAGTGGTCACTATGATGCGTACAACCGTCGGCACACAACCACAGATCATCATCGTTGCCTGCTGTATCACGCTGCGCCGCAGCGCCTACGGCGCGTGGGGCAACTATTCCGTGCATGGTGCTGACGGCAAAAAGACCACGGATGCCACCTTCATCGGGCACATCAATCCCCTGCGTTACCGCGGCTATTACTACGACCGCGAAACGCGCCTTTACTACCTCCAGAGCCGGTACTACGACTTTGCTAACTGCCGGTTCATTAATGCGGATGGGGTCGTAACGACTAATGTTGCCGAGTTCCTCGAATGCAACATGTTTGCGTATTGTACCAATAATCCTATAAATTTTAGCGATGAAGATGGAAAATGCTATTATGCAAATGGTGTTTGGACACATGATGCGTGGGAAAACATCGGCGGGTATGAGAAGAAACCGGAGCCAAAAGGTGTCACTGGAACATATGGCTCTGTTTCGGCTGCCTGGGGAATCGCAGGATCGGTATCTGTTGCGCGAGTTACAGATAGCCGTGGGAATGAAGCACTTGCAATTACTGCTGGATTCGGTGGTGGTTTGGGGGGTAGTTTCTCTATTGATGCGGCACAAAAGGAATTCAAAGCAGGTGATCCCGGATCATCACTTGGGGTTGTGTATTATCCGGATGCGTCTGTTGTTTGGGATTTGCAAGGATGGGGCGTAGCAGTTGGTGGTACATGTATACTGGTATCAGGCGAAGTCTCTTCTTCCACTATAAATGGTTATTCAATAGCTCCTGCTTTTGGCATAGGCTTCCATGCATTGATCACTTATACTTGGGTTGTTCCAATCAACGACCGTTCTCGGAAAGGACGATAACGATATTACCATGAGATTATTACGTTATGAAATCCCATTTACTATGGAAGAGACTACACAAAAGCTGCGCGCGCAGATGCAAGGGCAGTATCGTTTAGAGCCGTTTCTCTTGCTGAACATGATTCCGTTTTGCGGAAAGCACGGCCTTTACGGCCGTATCAAGCAGCAGAAAATATGGGCAGTTGCAGTCAGCGGCTATGATATGTTTCCACGTAGATTTTTTAGAGGGACATTGCAAGATCGCGGTGGACATACAATCCTGGAAGGAAGATTTGTCCATTCCTGGGCATTGTGGATTTATTTGTTGGTAGCACTCGCTTGGGTGGAAACACCACTTTATTTGGGCGGATGGCCTCGCAGTGTGCTTATGAATGGATTTGTCACGTGGCTATGGTTCTTGACCATGGCTCTGATACCCGGAATTCTCAAAAACAAGAAGAATGAGCAGCTTGTCAGAACATGCTTTGAGAATCTTTGTACGAATGAGACGGACTGCTCCAGCAATTAAATCAGCCTCGAACCCCCAATTCTCATTCGTCGCAAGCGGGCGGTGCTGTTGCACCGCCCGTATTTTCATTCCAATCGACACGACGGAAAAGCAGTACGTGAGCTTCAACTGCGACTTCACGGACTGGCAGTACGCGTCGGGTGTCATCATCCCGAAGCAGCGCGGCCTGATGATCGAGAACATCACGATCTACTGCGCCTACGACTACAATGCCAACTACGCGTACTTCACGAACATCAGTCTCGTGCTCGAACCGGCGGAAACCTACAGCTATGACAGCAAGGGCAACCCCATCGCGGCAACGGACGGCAACGCCAAGACGTCCAGCGAGTTCTTTGCCAACTCCCAGCGCCTCAAGAGCTACACCACGCCCGGCGGCGCACCAGCACCGCCCGCAGGGAAATGGACAAGTTGTCACTATGATGCGTGCAACCGTCAGCACACAACCACAGATCATCATCGTTGCCTGCTGTATCACGCTGCGCCGCAGCGCCTACGACATGGAGGCGCTGCGTCTTTGTGTATATCGGCGGACGGTGCAGTAGATTTTTTCTCAAACCGGCAAAAACGACGGGGATTCCGGCTTGTGTTTTGTGTAAGGTTTGCGTTGTTTTCTTCACAATGCTGTGGTAAACTATGGGCAAGAATTCTAAAGAAAACGAGGGATGTTTATGAAGGCACTTTCCAAAATTGCTGCCGGCGTGAGCCCGTCCGCAACGCTGGCCGTCAGCGCTCTGGCCAAGAAGATGAAAGCAGAAGGCAAAGATGTCATCGGCTTCGGCGCCGGTGAGCCCGATTTTGCCACGCCCGACCGCATCAGTTACGCCGGTGTGCGCGCGATCTGCGACGGAAAGACACGCTATACCCCGGCCGCCGGTATGATCGAGCTGCGCCAGGCGATCTGCGACCGCGCCAAGGCGGACTACGGTCTGGAATACGATGCCGCGCAGGCGGTCGTCGCCAGTGGTGCCAAGCACACGGTCTACATTGCGCTGGCCGCGCTGGTCGACCCGGGCGATGAAGTGATCGTTCCGGCCCCGTACTGGGTCAGCTATTATGAGATGGTGCGTCTGTTCGGCGGCGTGCCCGTGGTTGTCAATGTCAGCGAGGAGCAGGGCTTCCAGCTCACGCCGGAGCAGCTCGAGCAGGCTATCACGGACAAGACCAAGGCCATCATCCTCAATAACCCCTCCAACCCGACCGGCGCTGTCTATCCGAAAGAGGCGCTCAAAGCCGTCGCCGATGTCTGTGTCAAGCATGACCTGTATATCATCTCAGATGAGATCTATGACAAGCTTGTATATGACGGCGTGCCGTTCACCAGCGTCGCCGCGCTCAGTGACGAGATCAAGGCACACACGATCCTCATCAACGGCGTCTCCAAGACCTATGCCATGACCGGCTGGCGCATCGGCTATGCGCTGTCCCCGGCGCCGGTGGCCAAGGCCATGACCAACTACCTCAGCCATTCGACCGGCGCACCGGGCACCATGTGCCAGTGTGCGGCCATCGAGGCGCTCTCCGGCCCGCAGGACGAGGCGGAGCAGATGCGTCAGGTGTTTGAGCAGCGCCGTGACCTGATCGTGCGCCGCATCAATGCCATGCCCGGTGTCAGCTGCCTGAAGCCGAGCGGCGCGTTCTACGTCATGATGAATCTGGAGCAGATCATCGGCAAGCAGATCGATGGTCAGGTCATCGGCAGCGGTGATGACTTTGCAAAGCTGCTGCTGGAAAAGAGCCTGGTCGCGGTCGTGCCGGGCAGCGGCTTTGGCGTGCCGAATTTTGTGCGCCTGAGCTATGCGATCTCGACGGAAAACATCGAGACCGGCATGGATCGTCTGGAAGCGTTCCTGAAACAGCTTCAGTAAACCGATATTTGTGAGGCGCGTGGGTTGACCGCGCGCCTCTTTTTCTGTGCCTTGGTTGACGCGCCGGGCACAAAATGGTATCCTGAGAGCATGTCATAAGTGCCCGTCCCCACTGCATACCATAGCAGGAGGGGGGGAGTGCCGTGACAAAGTTACTCTATCAGCGGATTCTGGTCGTGCTGTTGGCGCTGATCGTGGTGTTTGGCGGCTGGTTCGCTGCCGACTGGCAACTCCGGCGCGCGGAAGCGGCCGCAAACTGGACCGATCAAAAGCAAGTCCTGATCCTTGACGCTGGTCACGGCGGGGAGGACGGCGGGGCAGTGGCGCCAAACGGGACCGTTGAGGCAGATATTAACCTGCAGATCGCGCTGCGCGCCCGCGCCATCGCGGAACTGACCGGCATTGAAGTCGTCATGACGCGCGACAGCCCGGAGATTGCGTACCCGGACAATGCCACCACGATCGCCGAGCGGAAAAAAGCTGACCAGCACCAGCGGGCAGAGCTCATTCGCAAAACGGACAACGCCGTGCTCATCAGCATCCACCAGAACTGCTACCCGGATCGGAAGCCGTCGGGTGCGCAGGTGCTGTATGCAGAGAGCAACGGCAGCGACGCGCTTGGCACGGCGATGCATGACAATCTCGTCGCATACCTTGACCCGCAAAACCGGCGCGTCGCAGCACCAATCTCGGATAAGATCTATCTGATGCGTGAGGTGAAATGCCCCGCAGTGCTGGTCGAGTGCGGCTTTCTATCCAATGAATCCGAGTGTGCAAAACTCAAGGACAGCGGCTACCAGACAAAACTGGCGGCTGTAATCATCGCGTCCTACTTACAATACCGGCAGTCACTGCATCAAACAGGAATGGTTACATGAAAGCAAAATCGAGTGCGAAAACCGTCTTTTATTGCTCGGAATGTGGCAATGAAACGGCAAAATGGATGGGTCAGTGCCCGGCGTGCGGCGCATGGAACACGCTGGTCGAGGCACCGAAGGAGCCCAAAATGGCGCTTGGCGCACGTGCAAAACGCATCGCACAGCCAAAGCTGATCTCGGAGCTGGATGCCGAGGAAGAGCTGCGGTTTTCCACCGGGATCGGTGAATTTGACCGCGTGCTCGGCGGCGGTGCCGTGCGCGGCTCATTGGTTCTGGTCGGCGGCGCGCCCGGTATCGGCAAATCCACGCTGCTGCTGCAGCTCTGCGGCCGCATCAGCGAGCAGGAGACGATCCTTTACGTCTCCGGCGAAGAGAGTCAGCGCCAGCTGAAAATGCGCGCGCAGCGCCTCGGCGTTGATCATGGCAGCATTTATGTGCTGGCCGAAACGGATCTGAACACCGTTCTGTCTACGATCGCTGACCTGCAGCCGACCGTCCTGATCGTCGACTCTATTCAAACCATGTACGACGCTGAAACGGCGTCGACGCCCGGCAGCATCAGCCAGGTGCGCGAGTGCACGATGCGCATCATGCGCTCAGCCAAAGACAGCGGCTATACGGCGTTTGTTGTCGGTCACATCAACAAAGAGGGCAGCATTGCCGGCCCGAAAGTGCTCGAGCATATGGTCGACTGCGTTCTGTATTTTGAGGGCGACCAGAGCATGTCCTACCGTATTTTGCGCGCGGCAAAAAACAGATTCGGGTCAACAAACGAGATCGGCGTCTTTGAAATGGAAGATTCCGGGCTTCGTGAGGTGACAAATCCGTCGGAAATGTTACTATCCGGACGCCCGACCAACACCCCCGGCACCTGCGTTGTCGGCGTCATGGAGGGCTCGCGCACGGTGCTGGCCGAGGTGCAGGCGCTGGTCACGCCGTCGGGCTACAGCGGCGCGCGCCGGAACGCCAACGGCATTGACTATAACCGCGCCATGCTGCTGCTGGCCGTGCTGGAAAAGCGCGCCGGTTTTTCGCTGTCGAGCTGTGATGCGTACATCAACGTGGTCGGCGGTCTGCGTCTGGAGGAGCCGGCTACGGATCTGGCGGTCATTCTGGCGATCGCGTCGAGCTACAAGGATCTGCCGGTCGGCAGCGATCTGGCCGCCGTCGGTGAGGTAGGTCTGTCCGGCGAGATACGCTCCGTGAGCCATTTGAACCAGCGCCTGTCCGAGATCGCGCGGCTGGGATTCCGGCGCTGCATTATCCCGGCGCACGTGCGCGATGATGTGCAGAAGCAAAACGGCCTGCAGACGATCCCGGTCAAGAACATTCGCGAAGCGCTCAAGGCCGTGTTCGGTGCATAAATCTTTTGATTCCTGCTGTGAGAAAGCATGCGCTGAGGAAATTGTGAAACTGACAAGGAAAACGGCCGGAAGGCCCATTTGTGGCGTTTCGGCCGTTTTCCCCTCCTTCAAATTCGGCAAAATTTTTATTTTGCCGAATTATTTGTGGATTTCGTCAATAGACACTGCCCCGTACTTCTGGTATGCTCATATCAGAAATTGAGGTGTTGGATATGGATTATTCGGATGCGCCGCAGGTGCTGCGCGACTTTTTGATCTATCACGAAACGATCTGCGGACACTCCAAGGCAACGGTCGACCAGTATTATCTCGATCTGCGGATGTTTCTGCGGTTTTTGAAGCTCGACCGCGGGCTCACACCGCGCACGGCGGAATTAGACGAGATCTCCATCGCGGATGTCGATATTTCCTTTCTGCGCACAGTGACACTCACGGAGGTTTACAGTTTTCTGGCCTATCTGTCGCGCGACCGCGTCAAGCAGCCGAATGCGCACGAGCTGGAATACGGTCTGAGCGCAAACTCCCGTGCGCGCAAGATCGCCGCGATCCGCAGCTTTTTCAAATACCTGACCGTGAAAGCAAAGCTGCTGGAGGAAAACCCGGTGCAGGACCTCGACTCCCCGAAGATCCCCAAGACGCTCCCCCACTATCTCACACTGGAAGAGAGCAAGCGGCTGCTGTCCGTTGTGGATGGGAAAAATAAGGAACGCGATTACTGTATCTTGTGTATTTTTCTCAACTGTGGTCTGCGTATCTCGGAGCTGGTTGGTTTGAACCTGCAGGATGACCACGGCGATAGCCTGCGCATCCTCGGCAAGGGCAGCAAAGAGCGTGTTGTCTACCTCAACGACGCCTGCCGCGAAGCGCTCGACCGGTATCTGGCCGTGCGCAGCGAGATCGCGCCGCCGCGCACGACGGCCATGTTTCTCTCCAACCGGCGCACGCGCATCAGCTGTGATTCCGTACAGGTCATGGTCAAGAAAAATCTGACCCGCGCGGGGCTGGACGCCAGCCAGTACTCCACGCACAAACTGCGGCACACGGCGGCCACACTCATGCTGCAAAACGGTGTGGATGTACGCACGCTGCAGGAGGTGCTCGGCCATGAGCACCTGAACACCACACAGATCTACACGCACGTGGACAATGAGCAACTGCGCACGGCGGCGGCGGCCAACCCGCTTGGCGAATTTTCCCCCGGCGAGAATTCGATAAAAAAAATCTCCGATTCCTGAAAACAGGAACCGGAGATTTGCTTTCTTATTTGGATTTGACCTTCGGCAGGTAATCGCGGACGCGATGATGCGGCTTATCAAAGCCGAACGCACGGATCGCCATCAGCAGCGTGCCAAGCGCAGCGGCGCCGTCCAGAACGGCGGCAAACCACAGCGTGCAGTAGCCGAGCTCCGCCATCACCAGCAGCAGGACCTTCACAACCACGCCGATCGCCAGATGCTCACGGCAGATGCCCTCGACCCAGCCGGCCGTCTCGATCGCCTCCGGCAGCAGGTACGGATCCTGGCTCGTGAGCAGGATATCGGCGTCAAACCGCTCGTCGCTCTCTTCTGGAATCACACAGGCGTCCAGATCTGCAGATGAATGCTCCGGATGTGCCGTGCAGCGACGGTCATAATACAGCAGCAATTCCCCGTCGCTCAGGTTCTCCACCTGCTGTGCCAGGATCTGCTCCTTTTCCGCTCCGCTGCGCTTGCAGTAAAGATGGTCCGCCTTGAGCGCTTTTGCGTTTTCGGAAACCGAGTCATTGTTGGCGTTGCTGAAGAGCGTGATCGTATGCACACCCAGCGCACGCAGCTCTTTGAGCGCGGGTTTCGTGTCCGACTGCACAACTTCCTGCAGCAGGATCTTGCCCGCATACTGCTCACCGACGGATACATAGACCGCATAACCGTCCGTCAGGTCTGCGTCCGGAATGTCCACACCCTTGAGGATCATCAGCTCGCGCGTGCCGACGCAAACGCGGGTCGATTCAATATAAACCTCCACACCGCTCTCGGGAATATCGACCGCGCGGGAGAGATACTCCGTGTGAATGGGGCCGCTGTACGCAGCGCAGATCGCGCGCGCCGTGCGGCTGTTCGAGCAGGACTCCGCGTTGGCCGCCAGCTGCAGCAGCGCTTCCGGCGTCAGCTGACTGGATTTCACACTGACCACCTTCGGGAGCTGGCTGTCCCCCTCCCCTTCATCGACCGCGACTGCACGCACAGCGTTGAGCGCGCGCATGCTGCGGCAGCTGCGAAACAGCACGTCGCAGTGATAAGCGCCGTTGACGGCACTGTACCACACCAGCGGCACGGAAATGAGCAGCGCGCACGGTGTGGAAAGGAAGAGCACGATCATGGCGGCGTGAATTGCCCGGGAAACCGTCGCAATCTTGAGCACGATCTCCAGCACGGCAATGAGCACTGCGATGCACAGACCGGCCGGTGCAAGATAGCTGATCCACTTGGGAGCGGAAAATTCGGCCGGAGAATGGATCTCACCGCCGACGGCGGCCACCAGCGTTTTTTTCGCATGGACTGTGACGACCGCGATCAGAATCGACACGACGCGGTACACAAGCAGGAAAACAGCGGCGTCGACCGGCTGTCCGACTGCCATGGTGCCGATCACGCACACGACCACGATCACTGCGGGCCGGAACACCTGCCGGTCGAGAATGCACGCGATCGCAGCCGCAAGGTAGTCATATCCGGCAGCAAGCACGGACAGGACCAAAAGCACGTACCGCAGCACGGTGCTGTGTACAAGCGCGCCGACGATGCACAGGATCAATGCCGCCGCAAGACGCACAATCAGCACCAGATCCAGTCCCGTTTCCGGAAACAGGCGCAGCGTTTTCCAATCATAATCCGGCCGGTCGGCAGCAAAGCAGCTTGCAGACAGCCGTGTCAGAAGTTCCTGAAAATTCATGGGTGTTCCCCCCTGTTCAGACTGAGCAGTGTGTCAGACGGCAGCTCAGGCTTTTCCGTCGCAGCCGAGCACATCGACGATCTTGTGCTTGACGAGCTGCTTGATGTTTTCGCGCGCAGGGCCGAGATACTTTCTCGGGTCAAACTCTGCCGGGTGCTCCGCCAGATATTTGCGGATCGTGCCGGTCATGGCCAGACGCAGGTCAGAATCAATATTGATCTTGCACACGGCCAGACGCGCCGCCTGACGCAGCTGATCCTCCGGCACGCCGATCGCGCCGGGCATATCGCCGCCGAACGCGTTGATCATCTGTACGTATTCCTGCGGCACGGACGACGAACCGTGCAGCACGATCGGGAAACCGGGCAGACGCTCGGAAACTTCTTCGAGAATGTCGAACCGGAGCTGCGGCTTCGTGCCGGGCTTGAACTTATAGGCACCGTGGCTTGTGCCGATGGCGATCGCGAGCGAATCACAGCCGGTGCGCTCGACGAATTCCTGCACGTCCTCCGGGCGCGTATAGGACGAATCCTCTGCCTTGACCTTGACATCATCCTCGATGCCGGCCAGCGTGCCGAGCTCCGCCTCCACGACGGCGCCATGCGCATGCGCGTATTCCACGACTTGACGCGTCAGCGCGACATTTTCCTCAAACGGCTTGGAGGAAGCGTCGATCATGACGGAAGAAAAGCCGTCATCGACACAGGCCTTGCACAGCTCGAACGAGTCCCCATGATCCAGATGGAGACAGATCGGCAGGCCGGTCTCGATCACGGCAGCTTCCACCAGCTTGACCAGGTACGTACGGTTGGCATACTTGCGCGCACCGGAAGATACCTGCAGGATCACCGGCGCATTGCACTCCTTGGCAGCCTCCGTGATGCCCTGAATGATCTCCATATTGTTCACGTTGAAGGCGCCGATGGCATAGCCGCCCGCATACGCTTTTGCAAACATTTCCTGAGAAGTTACAATCGACATTGACAAGTCAACTCACTTTCATATAATATATAGAACAGCAATATGATCCAAAACAGATAATCGATTCAATTTATTTTACACATGTTTTTAGATAATATCAATAGCGGAATTCAATGTTTCAGTAAAATCTATCAATTCTTTGAATTTATGGAGGTACGTTATGTCCGGTGAATTGAAAGGCGCGTGTATCTTTGGGCAGTCCGGCGGGCCGACTGCAGTCATCAACGCCAGCGCCTACGGAGTGCTCAAGACTGCGTTGGAATCCGATGCCATAACCAACGTTTACGGCGCGGCCCACGGCATCCGCGGCGTTCTGGATGATCGCCTGTATGATATCGGCCAGGAGAATCCGGACGAGCTCCGCCTGCTTCTGCACACGCCGTCGTCGGAGCTGGGCTCCTGCCGCTACAAAATGGCGGACCCGGATACGGACGATACGGATTACCGGCGGATTCTGGAGATTTTTCGGAAATACAACGTGCGCTACTTCTTCTATAACGGCGGCAACGACTCCATGGACACCTGCAACAAGATCAGCCGTTACATGCAGGCGCACGATTGGGACTGCCGCGTGATGGGCGTGCCTAAGACCATTGACAACGACCTCTTCGGCACCGATCACTGCCCCGGCTTCGCCAGCGCCGCCAAGTACATAGCGACCTCCTGCATGGAAGTGTCCAAGGACTGCCGTGTGTATGATACCGGCACGATCACGGTCGTGGAGATCATGGGCCGCCACGCCGGATGGCTGGCTGGCAGCGCCGCGCTGGCGTCAGCCTGCGGTTCCGGGCCGGATCTGATCTACCTGCCGGAAGTGGACTTTGACATGGAGCAGTTTCTCGCGGATGTGCACCGCATCTATCAGGAGAAAAACAACGTGCTCATCGCTGTCTCCGAGGGCATCCACTATGCGGACGGTTCGTTCGTTTCCGAGGCCAAGGCCTCGGCGACTGACGGCTTCGGTCATGCGCAGCTCGGCGGTCTGGCGGCGCGTCTGGCGCAGGTGATCAAAGAACACGAACACGCCAAGGTGCGTGGCATTGAACTGTCGCTGCTGCAGCGCGCGGGCGCGCACCTTGCCTCCCAGACGGATATCGACGAGGCGTTTGCCGCCGGTAAGATGGCCGTCGAGGCTGCGCTTTCCGGCGAGACCGGCAAGATGGTCGCATTTGAGCGTGTGATGGCAGACGGTCAGTATACCTGCCGCATGAAGCTCATTCCGCTCTCCGATGTCGCAAACTACGAGAAGAAGGTCCCTGTGGAGTGGATCGTGCCGGAGGGCAACAACGTCACGCAGGACTTTATTGACTATGCCCTGCCGCTCATTCAGGGCGTGCCGGAGATCCCGCTGGAAAACGGCCTCCCCCGCTATGCACGGCTGAAAAAGGTGCTTGCAGAATAAATCAGACGCAGAGTCGGCGAAAAATCGCCGGCTCTGTTCATTTGTGCTGTTCAAGTGTCGTAAAATATGATAAACTAATGCATTATCTATTGTAACGAAGGAGTTTCCAAAATGATCACTGTTGATGACCTCTCGCTGCAGTACAGCGGCGCCCCGCTGTTTTCCAAGGTGAATTTGCAGTTTACCCCCGGCAACTGCTACGGTATCATCGGCGCCAACGGCGCCGGCAAGTCCACGTTCCTGAAGATCCTCTCCGGCCAGCTCGAGCCAAGCTCCGGCAGCGTCTATATTGACCCCAAGGCCAGAATGTCCGTCCTCAAGCAGGATCAGACGATGTACGATGCCTATACCGTCATGGACACGGTCATCATGGGCAACCAGCGCCTGTACGACTGCGGCAAGGAGAAGGACGCCATCTATGCCAAGGACGAGATGACCGACGAGGACGGTATCCGTGCCTCCGAGCTCGAGGAGGAGTTTGCTGATCTCGGCGGCTGGGAGGCAGAGTCGGATGCGTCCCGCATCCTGCAGGGCCTCGGCGTATCGCCGGAGTATCACGAGACCATGATGTCCGACATGGATCCGCGCCTCAAGGTGAAAGTCCTGCTGGCGCAGGCCCTCTTCGGCCACCCGGACATCATCCTGCTCGACGAGCCGACGAACAACCTCGACCTCGCAAGCGTCGTCTGGCTGGAGGATTTCCTGATGGATTACGACGGCACAGTGCTCGTCGTGTCGCATGACCGCTATTTCCTCAACAACGTCTGCACGCACATCGTCGATATCGACTACGGCAAGATCAAGATGTACGTCGGCAACTACGACTTCTGGTACGAATCCAGCCAGCTCATGCAAAAGCTCGTCAAGGATCAGAACAAGCGCGCTGAGCAGAAAATTCAGGAGCTGCAGACCTTCATTGCCCGCTTCTCCGCCAACAAGTCCAAGTCCCGGCAGGCCACGTCTCGCCGCAAGCTGCTCGAGAAGATCTCCGTCGAGGATATGCCCGCCTCCAGCCGCCGCTATCCGTGGGTTGGCTTCAAGGCCGAGCGCGAGCCCGGTAAGGACCGCCTATTCGTGACGGACATCAGCAAGACCGTTGACGGCGAAAAGCTGCTCAACCACGTGAGCTTCATCGTCGGCAAGGAGGACAAGATCGCCATCCTCGGCAAGAATGAGCTCGCCGTGACGATGCTCTTCAAGATCCTCATGGGCGACGAAGAGCCGGACGAGGGCACGGTCAAGTGGGGTGTTTCGACCACGCAGGCCTACTTCCCCAAGGACCACAACAGCTATTTCGAAAACTGCGACTATGACCTCATCGACTGGATGCGCCAGTTCTCCACCGATAAGCGCGAGAGCTATCTGCGCACGTTCCTCGGCCGGATGCTGTTTTCCGGCGACGATGTCTATAAGCAGGTCAAGGTCCTGTCCGGCGGCGAGAAAGTGCGCTGTATGATCTCGAAGATGATGCTCTCGGGCGCGAACTTCCTCGTGTTCGATCAGCCGACGAACCATCTGGATCTGGAGAGCATCGCGGCGCTCAATAACGGCATGGCCGCCTTCCCCTACAACATCATCTTCACGAGCCACGACCACCAGCTCACGCAGACGGTCGCCAACCGCATCATTGAGATCACGCCGGACGGCATCATCGACCGCCGCTGCACGTACGACGAGTATATGCATATCGCCGGTCAGGAAGCGGAATAAACCATGGAGCAGCTTGCGAAAAACCAACTGCATACAGCAGAGATCACGGGTTATACGTCCGACGGCGCGGGTGTGTGCCACGTTGCCGGCCGCGCCGTGTTTGTCAAGGGCGCGCTCGTCGGCGAAACGTGGCAGGTCCGTATCCTGAAGGTGACGGCAAATGCCGTCTACGGTAAAGCAGAACAGTGCCTGTCCCCTGCCCTGGCGCGCACGGAGCCGCCCTGCCCGGTTTACCGCACCTGCGGCGGCTGCAGCCTGCAGCACATGGACTATGACGAACAGCTGCGCATGAAGCTCCAGCGCGTCAATGATGCGCTCACGCGCATCGGCGGCGTTTCGGCGCCGGTGCAGGATATCATCGGCATGGAGTACCCACTCTGTTACCGAAACAAGGCGATTTATGCTGTCGGCAAGAAGGACGGCCGCGTAGTCAAGGGCTTTTACCGCGCATCCAGCCATGACATCACGCCCGTGGAGCAGTGCCTGCTCCAGCTCCCGCTCGCGGACAAGGCGGCGCAGACGGTCTGCGACTGGATGAATCTGCGCGGCATCGCGCCGTATGACGAAGCCACCGGCCGCGGCACGGTGCGGCATCTGTTCACGCGCTGCGCCATGCACACGCCCGATGCCGTGTTGTGCATCGTCTCTGCGCACGGATTCGGCGCGCAGACGGAGGATTTGATCGCCTACCTGCGCGAGCATTGCCCGGAGCTGACCGGTATCGTGCTCGATGTCAACAAGCAGAAAGGCAACGTCGTGCTCGCCGGAGATTTCTATACGCTCTGGGGCGAGCCGGAGCTGACTGACCGGCTCTGCGGGCTGACGTTCACGCTCTCGCCGCAGGCGTTTTATCAGGTCAACCCTGTGCAGGCCGAGCGGCTGTATGAGCGCGCGGTGGAATACGCCGTCAACGCGCCGACGGATCAGGTGCTGGATCTGTACTGCGGCGCCGGAACGATCAGCCTGTGTCTGGCGCGAAAGGCCGCGCACGTCATCGGGGCAGAGATCGTGCCGGAGGCGATCGAGAACGCGCGCCGGAACGCGGAGCGAAACGGCATCGAAAATGCGGAGTTTCTCTGTGCCGATGCCGGCGCCGCAGCGGCGGAGCTGGCCCGGCGCGGCGTCCGGCCGGACTGCATCGTGGTCGATCCCCCGCGCAAGGGCATGTCCCCGGATGCCATTGACGCAATGGTGTCCATGCAGCCGCCGCGCATCGTCTATGTCTCCTGTGACCCGGGCACGCTCGCGCGCGACGTGAAGCTGCTCACGCAGCGCGGCTATACGCTCACGCAGGCGCTGGCCGTGGACATGTTCCCGCAGACGCCGCATGTGGAGACGTGTGCATTATTGTCCAAACTTCAAGGCAAGAAACATATTGAGACGGGTATCTCGCTTTCCAAACGAGAAATCGGTGGCCAGCCATGAAACGGTTTGCTGCAAAAATTCGAAGAAAGTGCAAAAAGTCCATATCGAAAGGTTCTGCAGTGTTTCTTATTGTTGCCGGCATCCTTCTGGCAACGGTTTTTACCGTCGGAATGTGTTACTGGACAAAGCCAATTGAGAAAGCGGATGCTATTCGTGTAGAGGCAACATTTACTTCGTATCAAAAGCACTACCGCCGTCATAATTTGAGCAGCCTGACGCTCTGCTTTTCCGACCATGAATCGTTGTCAATTGACAACGCCTGTTTCACAAGCGATGCGCTGAATCACATTGAGAATATGACTCCGGGTACGGTTTTGGAGCTGTATGTGCATCCAAATTGCAACACAGTTTTGGAAATGGTGTGCGGCGGGAAAGTTATCCTTGACTTTAATCAGGCAGAACGGCGGTTGACAACTAAGAGAGTATCCTTCCTGATACTCGGCATCTTCATGTACGCGGAAGCTGTATTTGGCGTTGTTAAGCTTCTGAACAAAGGAACTTATTAAACATCCGGATTGTAATTGCATTTCTATCTAAAAATACGTTATCTTTTGCAAAACACCTCTTGCAATGCACCAGATGTTGTGATATAGTAACTCCGTTATATTAGATGATTTTCCCTATCATGAAAGGATGAATACCATGACTACTTTGGAACTGATTCTGACGATTATCCAGCTGATTTCCGGTCTCGCCGTGACCGTGATCGTGCTGCTGCAGTCTGGCAAGAGTGCCGGCCTGTCCGGCGCCATTGCTGGCGGCGCGGAAACGTTCCTTTCCAAGGGCAAAGCCAAGACCCTCGATGCCAAGCTCGCCAAGGCGACGAAGTGGTTCGGCCTCGTCTTTGTTGTCCTGACGCTGGTGCTGACCGTCCTGATGCACAAGGGCGCGTAATTTCCGGCGCAGCTGTAGAAAAGCGCATCCCCCGGCGTTGCCGGGGGATGCGCTTTTCTCATGTCCTCAGTCCGGGTACTCTGCGCGGCTGCCGCCGATGAGCTTCGGACGCGTGCGGGCAGCGTTGACCGGCGCCTCCCCAATCGTCTTGACCGACAGACGCAGCGGCACGGCCACGTGCTTGAGGTGCATGCCGATCATGGTATTGCCGATATCAAGGCCGGCGTCGGCCTTCACGAACTCGACTGCGACCGGGTCATCCATCGCCTCATAGACCGCCGTTGCGAACGAGCCGCCGGCTTTCGGCCGCGGGCGGACGCAGACGATCTCGTATCCGAACCGCTCGGCATCAGCGCGCTCCATGATCAGGGCGCGGTTGAGGTGCTCGCAGCACTGCGCCTCCAGGCAGAGGCCGCGCGCTTTCAGGATCGGCAGGATCTCATCGACCACGGCTTTTGCAGCCTCGGGCGTCGAACCCTTGCCGATCTTCTGCCCCATGATCTCGCTCGAGGAGCAGCCGATCACGACCTGCTGGCCGGGCTTGAGCGCGGCAACATCCAGCAGCTCGAGCAGGGCCGCGCGGGCGGATTTGCGAATCTCTTCATACATGAATGGTCATCTCCAGACAGTTATTAAAAATTCTTATTTCCATTGTAGCACGGCGCGGTGCATTTGACAATCCTCTGCAAGGCGTGTATCATGAACGTTGACCAAATTATTGTAACAGGAGGGAATTGCGTTTTGAAACGTTTCAATCGCATTTTTGCTTGTCTTCTCGCCGTGGCGCTGCTCGCCTGTGCCTGCTCCGGCTGCGGTAAAAAATCCGAGGAGCCGTCCGTCAACGGTGCCGACGCGAAAAACGAGCGCTACTATGCCCCGCTGACCGGTGAACCGCTGAGCACCAAGCCGGCAAACACCCGGCCGTTTGCCGTCATGATCAACAACATCGTCTACGCGCAGCCGCAGGTCGGCATCAGCAACGCGGACATGATCTATGAGATCCCGGCCGAGGGCGGCATCACGCGCATGATGGCGATTTTCAGCCACCTGTATGACGTGGAGTCTGTCGGCAGCATCCGCAGCCTGCGCCCGTATTACCTGAGCGTTGCCCTGTCGTATGACGCCATTGTCATCCACGCCGGCGGCAGCGAGCAGGCCTACAGCGACGTCAAGACCTATAACGCCGACCATCTGGACGGCGTGCGCGACGGCAACACCAGCTCCATGTTCTACCGCGACACCAGCCGCGGCCAGCACGGCTCGGAGCACACGCTGTTCTTCCACGGCGCAAATGTGGAGGCGCTCGTGAATCAGTATAAATTCCGCACTGAGCACGAGAGCAGCTACAAGACCGGTCTGAACTTTGCCGACAACGCCGTCCAGCAGTGCACCGCAGGCGCGGCTGCGAACGTGCAGGTGACGTTCAACACGTCCAAGAGCACGTCCTTTGCCTACCATGCCGACAGCGGCAAGTACACGGCCGTGCAGTATAAGGCCGACTATAAGGACGGCGCGACCGGAGAAGCGGTCCCGTTTACCAATCTGCTCATCCTCTCGGCCGATATGAAAACGGTGGACAGCTACGGCCGCCTGGCCGTTGACCTCATCGGCAGCGGCACCGGCTACTTTGTGACCGGCGGCAAGTATGTGCCGATCAAGTGGGCCCGCAGCGATATCAACAGCTGCTTTACTTACACGCTCGAGGACGGCACGGCGCTGAACCTCTCGCGCGGCACGACCTATGTCGGCGTGATCCCGACCAACGGCGGCAGCGCAAACTTCAGCTGAGAACAAAACAAAGCATTTTGCAGCACTATGTGCGCGGGCGACCGTGCACATAGTGCTTTTTCTTCCGCAACATGGTTGCCTGTTTTCTGAAATATTTGCTATAATAGCGGTGCAGCCGGGTATGCCCGCTGCAAGTGTACAGAAAGGAAAATCGCTATGACCTACAATTTTGATGAGATCATTGACCGCCGCCATACCAACGCGCTCAACACGGACGGTTTTCGCGGCTATATTTTTCACGCCGGCCCGGAAAAGGTGTTTGCCTTCAAGGACGAGGAATTTGTCCGCATGTGGGTCGCCGACATGGAATTTGGTGTGGCACCCGAGATCCTCGATGCGCTGCGCGCGCGGATCGACCGCCGCATCTTCGGCTATACCGGCCTGTATGACGACGAGTACTACCGCACCTTTTCCAAGTGGTGCAAGGATCACTATGACTGGAGCTTTCCCAAGGAGCAGCTGTGTGTCTCGCCGGGCATCATTCCCGCGCTGTACCAGCTGACGGAAACGCTCTGCGGCCCGGACGAAAAGGTGCTGCTCAATACACCGGCCTACGGCTATTTTCTCCACGCGGCGGAGTATGCCGGCGTGGATGTGCTGACTTCCCCGCTGCGCAAGAAGGTGGACGGCACGTTCGAGGTGGATTATGAGGACTTCGAGCGCAAGTGCGCCGATCCGGCGTGCAAGCTGGTGTTCTGGTGCAACCCGCACAATCCCACCGGCCGTATGTGGACGGAGGACGAACTGAGGCGGGTCGCCGCGATCATCGAAAAGTACAACCTCTGGGTGGTGTCCGATGAGATCCACTGTGACCTGATCCGCTGCGGCCGCCGCCATATCCCGATGGCCAAGGTCATGGACAGCTACCCCAAGCTCATCACCTGCATGGCACCCACCAAGACCTTCAATATGGCGGGTCTGGCGTTTTCCAACATCATCATCCGCGATCCCGCGCTGCGTGCGCGCTTTCAGGAGCGCGACAAGCTGTTCGGCATGGTCAATCCCATGTCACTGACGGCGGCGCAGGCGGCCTACGAGCGCGGCGGCGCGTGGCATGAGGCGCTCAAGCAGTACCTTGACGAGAACTTCGCATTTGTCAAGGCGTTTCTGGCCCGGGAGCTGCCGGAGGCGGTCATGTACATTCCGGAGGCGACGTATCTGGCGTGGGTCGATCTATCGCGCTGTCTGCCGGATGTGGCAGACCTGCCGGACTTCTTCGCCAACAAGGCGGGCGTGCTGCTGGAGGGTGGAGATTCCCTCTTCGTCGGCAATGCAAAAGGGTATGTGCGCCTGAATCTCGCCATGCCGCGCGCGATCATTCAGACCGGGCTGGAGCGGATGCGCGACGCGATCCGCAAAGAGCGGACGGAACACTAAAAAGAGATAGCGAAAGCCCGATATGGCAATCGCCATATCGGGCTTCTTCGTATTTCATTCCCACGTCTTCCACACATCCGGGCAATAGCCGACGGTGGCCTGCCTGCCGTTGCGGACGATGGGCGTTTGCAGCAGGGACGGATCCTCGAGCAGCCGCTCGATCTTGTCCTGCTCATAGGCCAGATGCTGCACAAGTGCGTAATCTGCCGCCTTGGGATTGAGCATGGCGTCAAGCCCGACGGCGTTTTTTACGCTCGTCAGCTCGCCGCGACTCATACCGTAGCGCAGCAGGTCAATGGCCTGATACGGGATGCGGCGCTCCTTAAAATAGCGCTCGGCCTTTTTCGTGTCGAAGCATTTGGATTTGCCCCAGATCTGGACTTTCATGACGCACTCCCCTGCTCAGACTTCGATGATCACGGGCAGCACCATCGGGCTGCGGCGCGTGGTCTTATACAGATAGCCGCTAATGTTTGACTTCACGCGGCCCTTGATGGTTGCCCAGTCGTGCTGTTTCTGCCGCTCGCAGCTGGCAAGGCTCTCGTTGACAACGCGCTTGAGCTCACCCATGAGCGCCTCCGCCTCTTTGACATACACAAAGCCGCGGGTGATGATCTCAGGGTCGGCGACCGGCTTGCCGTTTTCGGACGAGAGCGTGATGATGGCCATGACGATGCCGTCCTCGGCCAGATGGCGGCGGTCGCGCAGCACGGCGCTGCCGACGTCGCCGATGCCGGTGCCGTCGATATACACGTCGCCCGCCGGGACATTGCTCGTCGCGCGCATGCTGCGCTTGGTGATCTCGATCACTTCACCGTTTTTCGCCACGAGCACGTTTTTCGGCTCCACGCCCATGAGCTTGCCGATCTCGGCGTGCTTGCAGAGCATGCGGTACTCGCCGTGCACGGGGATGAAGTAGTGCGGCTTTGTCAGCGCGAGCATCATCTTCAGCTCCTCCTGGCACGCGTGGCCGGAGACGTGCAGCGGCGTGTTGCGGTCATAGATGACCTCCGCGCCCTTCTGGAACAGCTCGTCAATGACACGGCTGATCGTGATCTCATTGCCCGGAATGGCCGAGGCAGAGATGATGATGCGGTCTCCGGCGTCGATCGTGACCTGCTTATGCTCCGAAAATGCCATACGGTGCAGTGCAGACATGGGTTCGCCCTGACTGCCGGTGCAGACAATGACGGTCTTGCTGCGCGGCAGGCTGCCGATCTGTGACATGTCCATCATGACGCCGTCCGGGATATCTACGTAGCCGAGCTCCGTCGCCACGCGCATGATATTTTCCATGCTGCGGCCGGTGATGCCGACCTTGCGCTTATACTTTGCCGCCACGTTGATGATCTGCTGCAGGCGGTGGACATTGGACGCGAACGTCGTGACGATGATGCGCTTATTGCAGTCTTTAAATAGTTCGTCAAAGCAGTCGATCACGCGTGCTTCCGAGGCGCAGTAGCCGGGGCGCTCCACGTTCGTGGAGTCCGACAGCAGCGCGAGCACGCCCTCGTTGCCGAGCTGGCCGAGACGCGGCAGATCGATCATGCCGCCCTGAATGGGCGTGAGGTCGATCTTAAAGTCGCCCGTGTGGATGACGGTGCCGATCGGCGTCTTGATCGCCAGCGCGACGGAGTCGGCAATGCTGTGATTCGTGTGGATGAACTCGATCTCAAAGCAGCCGAGCTTGAACTTATCACCCGGCTTTTTCGTAAAGATCTGCGTGTGATAGAGCAGGTCGTGCTCTTCGAGCTTGAGCTCAATGATCGCCGCCGTCAGCGGGGTCGCGTAGATCGGCATATCGAGCTGCTTGAGCACGTACGGGATCGCGCCGATATGGTCCTCATGCCCGTGCGTGATGACCATGCCGCGGATGCGGTTTTTGTTTGCCTTCAGGTAGCTGATGTCCGGGATGACCATGTCGACGCCATAGAGGTCCTGATCCGGAAAGCCCATGCCGCAGTCGACAAGGAACATGTCTTTGCCATACTCATAGACGGTGAGGTTCTTGCCGATCTCACCGAGCCCGCCGAGCGGGATGATTTTCAGTTTAGATGCCATTCGTAACTCCTTTACGTTCGCTTTCGGGCAGACTACTCCCCCGGAAGCAGGTTGATGTTTCGAAAAATATGTACGAAATGCGTTGCCTGCGGCGGCGGATAACCAGAGTATCCCCAGGAATCCGAGCCATCAAACCTGTTACATTTCCATTCGGCCGGCCAGCGCCCGCAGGAGCGTGGCATCGTCCGCATATTCCAGATTGGAACCGACCGGAATACCATAAGCCAGACGCGTGATCTTCACGTCAAACGGCTTGAGCAGACGCGCGATGTACATCGCAGTCGCCTCGCCCTCCGTGTCGGGGTTGGTGGCCATGATGACCTCCGTGATCCCGCCGGCAGCCACACGCTTGACCAGCTCCTGGATCCGGATATCATCCGGGCCGATGTGATTCATCGGCGACAACACGCCGTGCAGAACATGATAGACGCCGTTATATTCGCGGCTGCGTTCGAACGAGAGCACATCGCGCGGCTGCGCCACGACGCAGATGGTGCTCTGGTCGCGCTTCGGAGAGGCGCAGATGGTGCACGTCTCCTGATCGGTGAGATTCTGGCAGATGCTGCAGCAGTGAATGTTTTTCTTCGCATCCACAATGGCGGCTGCAAACTTCAGCGCCTCCTCTTCCGGGAGGGACAGAACATGAAACGCCAGCCGCTGCGCGCTCTTGCGCCCGACGCCGGGCAGCGCGGCAAACTGGTCGATGAGGTTTTCAAGTGCATTCGGGAAAAAAGACATGGTACTACCGTCCTGACTCAAGCATTGCGGATGGCGGTGATGGCGGCCGCGCGGTCACACCGGCGAAACACGGCGCTGCCGGCCACCAGCACGTTGGCGCCTGCCTGCTTTACGAGCGGGGATGTCTCCGGGTCGATGCCGCCGTCCACTTCCAGCTCGCACGCAGGATTGACCTGCCCGATCCGCTCATGCAGCTGCGCGATCTTCGGCAGCTGATCGGCCATAAAGCGCTGGCCGCCGAAGCCGGGCTCCACCGTCATGACGAGCGCCAGATCCAGCAGCGGCAGATACGGGATGAGCACGCTCTCCGGCGTTTTCGGCTTAATGGCAAGACCGACCTTCTTGCCATGCGCCTTCACGTCCTCGATCGCGGCGAAAATGTCCTGCGGCTCGTCCGCCTCGACGTGAAACACGACGAGATCCGCCCCGGCATCGCAAAATTCGCCGACGTAGCGGTGCGGGCGATCGATCATGAGATGCACATCCAGAAACATCTGCGTATGCTTGCGCACGGACTTCACGACCGGGATGCCGATCGAGATATTCGGCACAAAAATGCCGTCCATCACGTCAATATGGACATAGTCCGCACTGCCGGCCTCGATCTGACGGATGTCATCCCCCAGCGTGCAGAAGTCCGCCGAGAGAATGGAAGGTGCAATTTTCGTCATGGATGTCACTCCGATCTAAGATATCCGGCGCGCCGGACACAATCCACATTCTATAACTAAGTTATTATACACCTGTTACGGATATCCTGCAAGTGCCGGGGGCAAAAAATCTCCGCTTGACGAACGCCGCCGCCTGCGCTATCATGTGCTTCAGGTACTTCAAAGAACAGGAGCGAATCAAATGTCTATCGAAGCAGGAAGAGCGTATTTCCGCCAGTTTGGTATGGAAGACCGTGTGCAGGAGTTCACGGTCTCGAGCGCGACCGTCGATCTGGCCGCCAAGGCCCTTGGCGTTGAGGGCGCGCGGATCGCAAAAACGCTGTCGTTCAAGACGGCGGACGGCTGCATGCTGATCCTTGCCGCCGGAGATGCGCGCATCGACAACCATAAATTCAAGGAAAAGTTCCATATGAAGGCCAAGATGCTCTCGGCCGACGAGGTGCTGGAGCTGGTGGGCCACCCGGTCGGCGGCGTGTGTCCGTTCGGCTGCAAGGAAGGCATTCCGGTGTATCTGGATGTGTCGTTGCAGCGCTTTGAGACGGTGTTCCCCGCTGTCGGCAGCCCGTCGAGCGCGATCGAGCTGAATCTGGACGAGCTCTACAAATACTCCAACGCCCTCGAGTGGATCGACGTCTGCAAGCTCCCGGCCCCGGCCGAGGCGTGAGCAGGACGCAAAAAAGCCTGACGAACCATCGTTCGTCAGGCTTTTTTCTTTACAGGGTATTACGCCAACAGCTTGGTCATGCTCTTGAGACTGATGACCAGTGTGGAGGCGTTGTGCAGCAGTGCCGAGGTCGCGGGCGGCAGAACACCGGCCACGCCAAGGCAGATCAACAGGAAGTTGAAGCTGATGATCTTGCGGTAGTTGCTGTGGATGCGCTCCATGAGCGCATCGCTCAGGCGTTTGAGCGTCAGCAGTGCGTACAGATCGTCAGCACTGACCGTGATATCGGCCACTTCGCGTGCGATGGCCGCGCCGTCACTGATGGCGACGCCGACATCCGCCTCGGACAGGGCCGGAGAATCGTTCACGCCGTCGCCGAGCATGATGACTTTGCGCCCGGCCGCGTGCTCCGCCTGAATAAAGGCTGCCTTATCCTCGGGGAGTACCTCCGCGAAACAGGCATCCACACCGACTGCCTCCGCGACTGCGCGGGCGGTCTTTTCATTGTCACCGGTCATCATGACCAGTTTGGACACACCGAGCTCCCGCAGACCACGAATGACCTCGGCCGCCTCCGGCCGCAGCGGATCCTCAATGCAGATGACCGCCGCCAGCACACCGGAAACAGCAAGGTACAGGTGCGAATACGTATCCGGCAGAGCATCGAATTTGGCCTGCTCCCCTGCCGGGATGGTGCAGTGCTCGTCGTCAAAGACAAAGTGATGGCTGCCGATGATGACCTTCTGCCCGTCGACGCTGCTGGAAATGCCGTGCGCAACCAGATACTCCACGCGCGAATGACGCTCCTCGTGGCGCAGGCCGCGGCGCGACGCCTCTGCGACGACCGCTTTGGCCATGGAGTGCGGATAGTGCTCCTCCAGGCAGGCGGCCAGACGCAGCATATCCGCCTCGTCGTTGCCGCCGAAGGTCACGACCTGCGCAACTTTCGGTTCGGCGCGCGTCAGTGTGCCGGTCTTGTCAAAGACGATCGTGCTCGCCTCGGACACGGCCTCAAGGAACCGCCCACCCTTGACGGACAGATGGTGATCGCTGGCCTCCTTCATGGCGGAGAGCACGGCGATCGGCATCGAGAGCTTGAGTGCGCAGGAGAAGTCGACCATCAGCACTGCCAGCGCTTTGGTCATGTTCCCCGTCAGGAGCCAGACCAATGCCGTTGCACCCAAACTGTACGGAACGAGCTGGTCTGCAAGATGCGATGCATGATCCTCTGTTGCGGATTTGAGCTTTTCCGACTCCTCGATCATGCGGATGATACGATCGTAGCGGCCGCTGCCGGCGCTCTTTTCCACACAAATGGTGCAGTCGCCCTCTTCGACGACGGTGCCGGCGTAGACATAGCCGCCTTCCGTTCTGCGGACAGCCAGCGGCTCACCCGTGATGGATGCCTGATTGACCATCGCCTCACCGGCAACCATTTTGCCGTCAAGCGGGATCACATTACCGGTATGGATCACGATCCGGTCGCCGACCTGAACGTCCGCCACTGGCACAAGTACGGAGCCTGCATCCGTCTCTTTCCAGACTTTATCCACATTCAGGGACATGGTCTGCGCGAGATCGGCAACAGACTTTTTATGCGTCCACTCATCGAGAATATCGCCGATGCCCAGCAGGAACATGATCGAGCTTGCTGTCTTGAAGTCCTTGCGCAGCATCGAGACCGAGATCGCCGTTGCATCCAGCACCGGCACCTGGATCTTCTTGTGCATCAGGCAGCTGAGCCCGGCCTTGATATACGGCACGGAGCGCGCGACCGTGATCAGCGTGCGCACAGAGCCCGGAATGAACAGCTGCTTCATGCCACGCCAGCACAGCGACGCGACCAGCTTGTCCTCAAACTCGCGGCTCATGGCGCGGCTGCTGTGCTCCGGCGCACGTGCCTGCTCGTTGGCATAGGCAAACGACGAGAGCGCCTTCGTAACCGTTTCCCGCGGCCCGTCAAAGCAGATCACGGCGTCGCCTGTGCGGTCATAGACGGTCGCTTTTGTCACGCCCGGGGTCTGATTCAGGTATGCTTCCAGAATGTCCGCCTGCTGCAGCGACATGGCACCCTGCATTGTATGCACGCGCATACGGCCTCGGGTTTCATGCAGGATTGTGCATTTCATACTTACTCAGCCTTCTCTGCCGTGTCCTCAATGACCACAGCCTGCTCGGCCGCGCGCTTTTCGTTGAACGCCTTGGCACCGGCCAGAACATCGCCCGCGATCTCTTTGATATTTGTCACGACCGACATAACGTCTTCTTTCTCGCGCAGCGCGGCTGCGGTCGTATACACATACACCTTCTGGGCATCTTTGCTTGCGAGAATCTTCGCGCCGACTGTTGCAAACAGTGCGCCGCCAACAAATGCTCCCAATTTTTCCATGCTCATCATGATTACCTCCGTGTTTTTTTGTCCGCATGACTGCGGCGTGGTTATATGACTCAAATTTAAATTAGACGTCACTAACCATCTACTTGAAGTTATACCACTCAAACCGACATTTTTCAAGCGTCGGAATGAAAATTTATACATTTCGGCAACGTCAACAAAAGCGCCCCGCCGGGAATGGCGGGGCGCGATCAATCTGTCGGATTTTCGCTTATTTCAGCAGCACCTTGCGGAAGTTTTTCTTGCCGCGCTTGAGCACGACGCCGGCTTTCAGCTCCGCTTCCGTAAAGGCCTTTGCAATGTCGGTGACCTTCTCGTCGTTGGCGGTCACACCGCCCTGCTGCACATTGCGGCGGGCATCGGACTTGGACGCGCACAGGCCGCTCTTAACCAGCAGGCTGAGGATATCCGCGCCGTCTTCGGCCGTGATCTCGACCGTCGGCACGCCTTCGACGGAGCCGCCGAACACGGCCTTGGCAGCCGCCTGCGCCTTGTCGGCCTCGGCCTCGCCGTGGACCATCTTCGTGAGCTCGTAGGCCAGGATCTCCTTCGCCTTGTTGAGCTGCTCGCCCTGCCAGCCGTCCATCTTGTCGATCTCCTCGAGCGGGAGGAACGTCAGCATGCGGATGCACTTGAGCACGTCGGCATCGTCGACATTGCGCCAGTACTGGTAAAATTCAAACGGGCTGGTCTTGTTCGGGTCGAGCCAGACGGCGCCTTTGGCGGTCTTGCCCATCTTCTTGCCCTCGGAATTGAGCAGGAGCGTAATCGTCATAGCGTGTGCATCTTTGCCGAGCTTGCGGCGGATGAGCTCCGTGCCGCCGAGCATGTTCGACCACTGGTCGTTGCCGCCGAACTGCATGTTGCAGCCGTAGTGCTGGAACATGTAGTAGAAGTCATAGCTCTGCATGATCATGTAGTTGAACTCAAGGAAGCTCAGGCCTTTTTCCATGCGCTGCTTGTAGCACTCGGCGCGCAGCATGTTGTTCACGGAGAAGCACGCACCGACCTCGCGCAGGAGTTCAATATAGTTGAGCGGCTTGAGCCACTCGGAGTTATAGAGCATGAGCGCCTTGCCGTCCGAGAAGTCGATGAAGCGCTCCATCTGGCGCTTGAAGCACTCGGCATTGTGCTTGATGGTCTCCTCGGTGAGCATCTGGCGCATATCCGTACGGCCGGAGGGATCGCCGATGAGGGTCGTACCGTCACCGATGAGGGCGATGGGCTTGTTGCCTGCCATCTGCAGGCGCTTCATGAGGCACAGGGCCATGAAGTGGCCGACGTGCAGCGAATCGGCCGTGCAGTCAAAGCCAATGTAGAACGTGGCTTTGCCGTTGTTGATCATGTTTTTGATCTCTTCCTCGTTCGTCACCTGCGCGATCAGGCCGCGGGCGATCAGTTCATCATACAGTGTCATCGTTTTCTCTCCCTTGCTTTATTCTTTGACCTTATTCTCAGCGAGGATCTCCTCGGCGCGCTGCGCGCCCCAGGCGATCATGTGGGCACAGTGGCCCTTGCCGCCGTTTTTCGCCACGAGCTCCTGGCAGCGCAGGCAGCCGAATTCGGCGCGGAAGCTCTGCGTCATCTGCTTGGTCATGGCCGTAGCCGTGGCCTGATCGGCCGCGAGGCCGAACGCCATCACGGCACCGGTGATGCTGCCGCAGATCTCCCCGCAGCGCACGCCGCCGCCGAAACCGGCCGCAACGCGCTTGGCAGTGTTTTCGTCCAGACCGGTCTCCTCCTGCAGCGCAGCGAGCACGCTCTGCGCGCAGTTATAGCCCTGATCGTGATATGCAATTGCGGATTCCTGAATACTCATGGTTCTCTCTCACCTTTCCTGCGTGATTGTTTATAGGCCGCGGCAGAGGCGAGCTGCTCAGCCGCACTGGCCAGTGTCAGGGGCGTGATATGATCGCCGCCGTAAAGCCGCGCGATCTCGCGCTGACGGCCGTCACTGTCAAGCGGCTGCACCGTTGTGCGGGTACGGCCGTCCTGCTCGCGTTTCTCGATCAGGTAATGCTGATCTGCCATGGCCGCAATCTGCGGCAGGTGCGTGATGCAGATGACCTGTTTGGTCACAGAGAGCTTACTGAGCTTCTCCCCAACGCGCTGTGCGGCCACGCCTGAGACGCCGGCATCCACCTCGTCAAAAACCATGGAAGGCACGTCGTCGCGCTCGGCAAACACGTTTTTGAGCGCCAGCATGATGCGCGACAGCTCACCGCCGGATGCGATCTTGCTGATGCGGCCGAGCGCCTCGCCGGTGTTCGCCGAGATCAGGAAACGCACATTGTCCGCCCCTGTGGCCTGAAAGCCGGGGTCGCCGCCGAGCGGTGTGATCTCCACGTGGAAACGCACCGACGGCATGGACAGCTCGCGCAGTTCGCACTCGACCTGCCGCTCCAGTGCCGCTGCAGCGGTCTGGCGTGCCTGCGTCAATTTTGCTGCCTCGGCGCACATCTGTTCGGCCTGCTTTTGGATCAGTGACTGGAGCTTCTGCAGCCGGTCACCGGCATATTCGATCTGATCGAGGCGGTTCCTGGCCGCTTCGAGCGTATCGATCAGCCCCGCCTCGTCCGTGTTGTATTTCCGCTCCAGCCGCCGCAGCAGCGACAGGCGCGTTTCAATGCGGTCAAACTCCTCATCGGAAAAGTCCAGCCCGTCGCGAAAGTCGCGCAGCGTCTCCGCTGCGTCCTGCAGCGTGAACACAGCGCTCTTGACCGCTTCCGGCAAAGAAGCAAGCTCGCCCGCGTAGCTCGCGGCCCGCTCGACCTCCGACAGGGCCTCGCCCGCCAGCGCGGATGCAGAATCGTCCCGCCCGGCCAGCAGGTCATACGCCTGATCGACCGCTTCCGAGAGCTTTTCAAAGTTGCGCAGCAGGTCGCTGCGCTCCGTGAGCTCCGCCTCTTCCCCGGCCTTGAGCTCCGCGCGTTCCAGCTCTTCGATCTGACGGCGGAGGCTTTCGGTCAGCAGCTCTTTCTCGTTTTCATAGGTCGAGAGCGTGTCACGCTCCCTGCACAGCGCCTGATAGGCCCGGAATTGCTCGCGATAACGCGCAAGCTCCGGCTCTAACTGGCCAAATCGGTCCAGATTGCGCAGATGCTCCCGCTCATCGAGCAGATGCTGGCCGTCGTTCTGGCCGTGGATATCGAGCAGCAGTGCGCCCAGCGTGCGCAGCTGCGCCGTTGTGACCGGTACGCCGCAGACGCGACAGGACGTCTTGCCCTCTGCCGTGATCTGGCGGCGGATGATGAGTTCATCGTCGCACTCGATCTCGTTTTCCTCGCACCATGCCTGACACGGGTCGGGATCGAACGTCGCACAGACGACTGCCTTCTCGGAACCGGTGCGCACCAGTTCGCGCGAGGCACGCGCGCCGAGGATCGCGTGCATGGCGTCCACAAGGATGGATTTGCCCGCGCCGGTCTCGCCGGTCAGGATGTTCAGGCCGGGGCCAAGCTCCAGATCGGCCCGCTCGATGACCGCGACATTTTCAATATGCAGTTCTCGCAGCAAAGCGCTTCACCTCCTGCGGCGTCGTCAAAGCAGCTTTTCGATCTCGTGGAAAAACTCATCGGCGGACGTGTTGTCCTTCATGAGCAGAAACGCCGTGTCGTCGCCTGCCAGCGTGCCGACGAGTGTGTCGATGCGCATGCTGTCAAGCGCGGAGCACGCAGCCGAGGCAAGGCCCGGCAGCGTCTTGATGACGATGATGTTCTGCGCCTCGGCATACGACGTCACACATTCCCGGAAAATCTTCTTCAGACGCTCATCGTAGCCGGGAAATTCGTCCGCCGCGGGTGCAGCATAGCGGTATTTCCCGCTCGGCGAGAGCGTTTTCGTCAGGTGCAGCTCCTTAATGTCGCGTGACAGCGTCGCCTGCGTGCTCGGAACCCCGCGCTGTGCCAGCACATCCATGAGCTGGTTTTGCGTTTCGATCTCCTGCTCCGAAATGATCTGCAAAATGATGTTTTGTCTGGTGGATTTCACGTCATCCCTCCTCACAGTCTGTCTGTCAGCTTGCCAAAAGCCGTTTCATAAAAGCTGCGGATGCCGGTATCGGCCAGCAGCGTATAATTGTCCGATCTGCGGATGCGGATCTGGTCGCCGCGGATGAGTGCAATGCTGTCCCCGCCGTCTGCCACGAGAATGGCCGGCCGGTCGTGGATCCGCTCCGGCACGATCGTGATCTGGCGCCCGGGCGCAAGTACAAAGGATTTTCCGGCCAGACTGTGCGCGCAGATGGGCGTCATGATGATATTTTCATTTTCCGGCTCGACGAGCGGGCCGCCGGCCGACATGGAATAGGCCGTGGAACCGGTCGGCGTGGCAACAATGATGCCGTCACCGTTGAAGCGCGTGATGGGCACGCCGTCGCCATAAGCGGTCACGCCGATACAGTCCACGTGCCCGCCGTGAATGACCACGTCGTTGAGCACTGACTGCGTGCAGATGATCCGCTCATTGCGCACGAGCTCCACATCGAGCATCATGCGCCGGCTGATCGTATATTTACCGTCCGCGATCTCGAGCAGAATGTCCAGCTCATCGTCCTCCAGACCGGCCAGAAATCCCTTTCCGCCGAAGTTCACGCCGATGATCGGGATCGGATGGTCACGCAGCGTGGCCGCGACGTGCAGGATCGTCCCGTCGCCGCCCATGACGATGATGAGCCCGGCGTCCTGCGCCGCCTGCTCCAACGGTTGTACCGGGATGTCCTCCGGCAGATAAGACTTGGGCGCAAACACCGGCGAGACGACGACCTGATGGCCGTGCTCCGTGAGCATCCGGTAAACCGTCAGCGCCTTTTGCAGACCGCTGTCCCGATACGGATTGGCCGCAATGACAATGTGTTTCATACGCTGCTCTCTTTTCCATGAGCCAGCGCACCGTGCGACTGTTCCACAACGGCTGCCGGATCGAGCTCCGGCGCGGGATGCGTTCCCTTGCGCAGGTAGCCAAGATACTCAATGTTGCCCTCCGGGCCCTTGATCGGCGAATAGTCCAGCCCCATGACGGTAAAGCCCGCGCCGGGCACAAAGTCCAGAAAGCTCTCGAGCACCTCCAGATGCACCTTCGGATCCCGGACGACGCCTTTTTTGCCGACCTCTTCGCGCCCGGCCTCAAACTGCGGCTTGATGAGGCAGACGACCGCAGCGTCATCCTTCAGCAGCGGCCAGACCGCCGGCAGGATGAGCTTCACGGAGATGAACGACAGATCCATGACCGCGAAATCCAGCGGTTCCGGGATCTGATTGCTCGTGATATAGCGCACGTTCGTGCGCTCCATGGAGATCACGCGCGGATCGTTGCGCAGCCTCCAGGCCAGCTGGCCGTAGCCGACATCTACGGCGTAAACCTTTGCCGCGCCGTTTTGCAGCAGCACATCCGTGAAGCCGCCAGTCGAGGCACCGCAGTCAATACATGTGAGGCCGGTGGCATCGACTGGAAACACCTTGAGCGCCTTTTCCAATTTGAAACCGCCGCGGCTGACATAGGGCAGCGTGTTGCCGCGCACCTCGATCTTCGCATCGGGCGCGACCTGCGCGCCGGGCTTGTCCGCGCGCTGACCGTTGACATAGACCACGCCGCTCATAATGATCGCCTTCGCGCGCTCACGGCTCTCGCTCAGGCCCTGATCGAAAACGAGCTGATCGAGTCGTACTTTCTTCATGCGCCGTTCCCTTCTTTCTCGCCGGAGCGCATCGCCTGCGCGGCGGCAGCGATTGCCCGTGCGTCCAGACCGTATGCGGCTTTGAGCACATCCGGCGCGCCGTGCGGAATGATGCCGTTGCCAAGATTCAGCAGCCGCGCAGCCTTTAGCGGGATGCCGGCCTGTTCCGCTGCGGAGAGCACCTGCTCGCCGATGCAGTTGGCCGCGCAGACGTCCTCGACCGCCAGCAGCCGCCCCGTCTTGTGGAGGGACGCAAGCACCGGCGCCAGCTCCAGCGGCGCAACCTGCGCGAGCTTGACAACTTCGGCAGAAACGCCCTGCTGCGCAAGCTGATCTGCCGCCTGCAGCACATCGTTGGTGACAATGCCGTAGGTCAGGATCGTCAGATCGCTGCCCTCGTGCAAAACCGTGACCGGTTCCAGGTTACAGTCCCGATAAGCGCCTTCTCCGCCGCGCGGATAACGCACGGCGACCGGCCCGTCCAGCTCCAGCACAGCCTTTCGCAGCATCGCGCGCAGCTCGTCAAAGCTCGCCGGGCAGAGAATGCGCATATATGGCACAGAGCTCAAATAACTGATGTCAAAGCAGCCGTTGTGCGTATCGCCGTCGTTGCCGACGATGCCGGCGCGATCGACGCCGAGCACCAGATGCAGCCGCTGCAGCGACGTGTCATGGATGAGCATATCATACGCACGCTGCAGGAAGCTGGAATAGATCGCCGCAACGGGCTTGAGCCCCTGCTTGGCCATGCCGCTGGCCATCGTGACTGCATGCCCTTCTGCGATGCCGACATCATAGAGCCGGTCCGGGTGCCGCTCGGCAAAGGCCGTCAGGCCCGTGCCGGTCAGCATGGCCGCCGTGATGGCGACGACCGTCGGATCTTCATCCGCCAGCTGCGAGAGCGTTTCGCCAAACACGTGGGAAAAGTCCGGCTTCGGCGTCGGCAGTGCACCGGTCACGGGGTCAAACGAGCTGACACCGTGATATTTTTCCGGTGCCTGCTCCGTGTATGCGACGCCCTTGCCCTTTTGCGTCACGACGTGCAGCAGCACCGGCTGGCGCAGGTCGCGCGCCCAACGCAGCATTTTCTCCAGCTGCGGCTCATCGTGCCCGTCCACCGGGCCGATGTAGTAAAAGCCCATGTCATCGAACATGTTGTTTGGCAGGACGAGGTCTTTTACGCGCTCTTTCACGCAGTGCAAAACTTTATACAGTCCGCGTGCCTTGCCGACGGTGCTGCGATAAAACTGCTTGAAGTGCAGATAGCCTGGCTTCACGCGCTGTTTGGACAGCAGCGTCGCCATGCCGCCGACGTTTTTGTTGATGGACATGCCGTTGTCGTTGAGCACGATGACCATCGGCTCGCCGCTCTGCCCGGCATCCGACAGGCCCTCGTATGCCAAACCGCCGGTCAAGGCACCGTCGCCGATGAGGGCAATGACGTCATAATCCGCCCCCGTGAGCGTGCGCGCCCGGGCCATGCCCAGCGCAACGGAGATCGACGTGGAGGCGTGGCCGGCCACAAATGCATCGTGCACGCTCTCGTCCGGCTTCGGGAAGCCGGCGATGCCGCCGAACTGCCGCAGCGTGGTAAACGCCTCTCTTCGTCCTGTCAGGATCTTATGCACATAACTCTGATGACCGACATCGAACACGAGCCGGTCTTTTTCGGTACAATATACCCGGTCGATCGCGACCGTGAGCTCCACCGCGCCGAGATTGGACGCCAGATGCCCGCCGGTTTTCGCAAGATTCTCGACCAGAAAAGAACGAAGTTCCGCACACAGTGCCGGAATTTCTTCCTCCGGCAGCGCCTTCAGGTCAGCCGGTGAATGGATTCGCTCTAATATACTCAAAACAGAATACCTCACGTATCGTATAATAATACAATCTATACTATAACAAAAAGTGCCGGACTTTACAAGTGTAAGCCGACACTTTTCGCAATTTCACCGCGGGCGGTGTTTCGTTGGTTCAGTTTTTCCGGTCTGCAAGCGAGCGGGCAAGCTGCTGCAGGAAAGCGCTGTCCGCAAACGCGCCGTCCACAACGGCCGCCGCTTCCTCGGACAGCTCGTGCACATAGGCGCTGCAGCGCTCCAGACCATAGAGCGCCATGAAGGTGTTCTTGCCCTCGCGCGCATCCGAGCCAATGGGCTTGCCGAGCTCCGCCTCCGTGCTGATGACATCGAGCATGTCGTCGCGGATCTGGAATGCCAGACCGAGCGCCCTGGCATACTGCGCTGCGGCCGCGCGCTGCTGCGCGTCTCCGCCGCCGCAGGTCACGCCCATAAGGCAGGCTGCTTGGATCATCGCCGATGTCTTGCGGTCATTGATGTCCATCAGTTCCTCTTTGGTGAGGACCTTGCCCTCGCCCTCCATATCGAGCTGCTGGCCGCCGCAGATGCCGTTTTCACCGGCAGCTTCTGCGAGCAGGCGCGCGCACTCGGCGCGCACATCCGCCGGCAGCTCCGCCGAAAGGATCGTGCGGAATGCCTCTGCCTGCAGGGCGTCGCCCGCGAGCGTTGCCGTGCATTCGCCGTAAACCACGTGGTTCGTCGGCTTGCCGCGGCGCAGATCGTCGTTATCCATACACGGCAGATCGTCGTGGATGAGCGAATAAGTATGCACCATCTCGACCGCGCATGCGACCGGGAGTGCAGCCTGTACGTCTCCGCCGCAGGCTGCGCAGAACGCGAGCACCAGCACCGGGCGCAGACGTTTGCCGCCGGCGGTCAGGCTGTAGTGCATCGCCTCCAACAGGCGGTGATAGGACACGGCCGTGTCCGTAAAATAGGTGTTGAGCGCCGCATCGGCGAGCGCTTTATATTCGTGATACTGTGTCTGATAATCCATGCATTATTCCTCGGCTTCAAACGGGAGCTCAACGGGCGCACCGTCGCTCCCCTTTTTGAGCTGCACGACCTTCTGCTCCGCCGTATCCAGCATTTCGTTGCAGGCCGCGAGCAGGCGCGACCCCTCCTCAAACAGCGCCAGCGACGCATCGAGCGGCACATCGCCCTTTTCCAGCTGCTTGACGATCTCGTCCAGCCGCTGCATGGACGCTTCAAAGGTCAGTTTCTGTTTTGCCATGGGCATCCTCCCTGTTGTTCACGGTGCAGTGCAGCGCACCGTCCTGAAGCTGTACGCGGATCGAATCGCCGGGCTGTGTCTGCGCCGCCGAGCGGAGCACCGCGCCGTCAGCACCCGTTGCTACCGCATAGCCTCGGGCAAGCACCTTCAGCGGGCTCATCGCGTCCAGCGCCGCCGCGTACTGCGCAAAGGCATGTCTGCGCGCAGCGAGCCAGCGCTCCCCTGCCGCAGTCAAACGGCTGCGGGTATAGTCCAGCTCCACGCGCCGGAGATCAAAATACGCCGCCGGAGACTGCAGCACACGGCGGCCGGCCAGATTCTCCAGTGCGGCCCGGCGCTGTGTCATCTGCTTGCGCATCGCCTGCGCCATACGGATATCATAACCGCGCAGCGTCTCGCGGATATCCTCCGCGTTCGGCACAGCCAGCTCCGCCGCGTTCGACGGCGTCGCGGCGCGCAGATCGGCCACGAAGTCCGAGATTGTCACATCCGGTTCGTGCCCGACGGCAGATATGACCGGGATGTCCGAATCATAGATCGCACGCGCGACCCGCTCATCGTTGAACGCCCACAGGTCCTCGATCGAACCGCCGCCGCGGCCGGTGATGATCAGGTCGCCGACCTGATAGCGATTAGCATACCGGATGGCCGCGGCGATCTCCGCCGGCGCCTCCGTCCCCTGCACGCGCACGGGCAGCAGCACAACCTCGCTGTTCGGCCAGCGTTTGCCGAGCACGCGGATGATATCGCGCACGGCCGCACCCGCCGACGACGTGATGACGGCGATCCGCTGCGGAAATGCCGGCAGCGGCTTTTTGTGTGCACGGTCAAACAGGCCCTCTTTCTGGAGCTGCTCCTTGAGCTGCTCATAAGCCGCATACAGGTCGCCCACGCCGCCCGGGATGAGCCGCGTGCAGTAGAGCTGATACGCCCCGTCGCGCGGATAGACCGCGATGCGGCCGACCGCCGCAACGCTCATGCCGCTAGCCGGGCGAAAGCGCAGCGACTGCGCGCTGCTGCGAAACATCGCGCACCGCAGACTGCTCTCGGCGTCCTTGAGCGTGAAATAATGATGACCGGACGGGTAGACCTTGTAGTTGGACAGCTCCCCCGTCACGCAGACGTTGCCGAGTAGCGCATCCGCATCCAGCAGCTGCTTGATGTGGGCATTGAGCTCCGTTACGGTAAAGGATGTACGCGCCATGTCAGCCTTCGGCGCCATCTTCGGGTGCCGCTTCGGACTCGACGGCCTCCGCTTCGGCGGGTGCCTGCTCCGCTTCGGCTTCCGGCTCGACCTCGCCGCGCACGAAGCTGCCGAGCACGCCGTTGATAAATGCGACCGTCTCCGGCTCTTCGTAGCCCTTGGCCAGCTCCACCGCCTCATTGATCGCAGCGGCGTTCGGCACGTCGTCCATATAGAGGATCTCGCACATGGCGCAGCGCATGATCGCCGCAGCGACGCGGGAAATGCGCTCCAGCCGCCAGCCGCGGGCGTATTTCTCGATCATGTGATTGAGCTCATACATATGGTCGTAGACCAGGCCTGTCAGGCGGCGGATATAGTCGAGCTGCTTCTCATCCGGATATTCCAGAAACAGTGGATCCTCCTCCGCCAGCGTCGCAAAGTATTCCCGGCTGAAGAAGGTGTCCGCCGTCTCGCGGGCGTCATCCCCGGCGAGCTGCGCGGCAAAGCTGAGCTGGATCGCGATCTCACGCGCAACCGTTCTTGTCATAGTGATTTCTCCTGCTTTTCTTTATTTGTCGAAAGCCACGCCGGACACGTGCACGTTCACAATAGGCTTGCCCATGCCGGTCATGGACTCGACCGCGCTCGTGACCGATTCCTGCACGGCCTTGGCGACTGCCACGACGCTGCAGCCGTAGCGCACCGTGATGATCGTATCGACCGTCATCGTGCCGTCGACGATCTGCACCTTGATGCCCTTGGCGGCAGACTTGATGCCGAGCAGCTCGGCCAGCTCCGTACCGGTAGAGGTCGCAACACCGGCGACGCCGTCCACTTCCGTGATCGCTGCGCGCACCATGGCGGCAACGACGTCCTCAGAGATATTGATGCTGCCCTTTTCATCCTGGCAAGTAATATAATTTTCCGGCATAGAAAAATACCTCCTGATAAAATTGTACAGTATAGTGTACCACGTGCAGCGGCAAAAAGAAAGAAAAATGTTTCCCGCGCGGCAAAAAGATGCACCCTGCAATCCTTGCAGGGTGCATCTCGGGAAATCGCGTTACTTCTTTACGTTCTTGCAAAACTCCATCAGGATCGTGGCGACCTGTTCGCGGGTCGCGCTGCCCTTCGGGCTGAGGTAGGTCACGCCGCCGTTGCTCGCACCGGAGATTAGGCCGAGGGCCACGGCATCCGCCAGCGCGTCCTTCGCCCAGCCGGACACGCTGCCCGCGTCCGGGAAAACACTCAGGTCGGCGGGCGTCCAGGTACGCGTCACACCGAGCACCTTCTCCGCATAGCCCATGAGGATGACGGCGATCTGCTCACGCGTCACCGGCAGGTCGGGCGCAAACGTCGTGGCAGACGTGCCGGAGACGACCCCGGTCTGGTACGCCCAGAGCACCGCATCCTTGTACCAGTTCTGCGTCAGGTCGGTAAACGGCATGGTTCCGGAAACTTTCGGCTCGCCCTCGAGGTTATACAGAATCTGCACGATCTGCGCGCGCGTCGTCGTCATCTTCGGTGCGAACAGATTGTCGCCGACGCCGGACATGAGGCCGTTGGCCACGCAGTAGTCGATGCCGGCGTGCGCCCAGTTGTCTTCACCAGGTACGTCGGTGAACCCAGCGCTTGGGCAGCCGCCTGCCGGAATGGTCTCCGTTTTCGTCTCGCCGCAGCGGGTGCAGGTGTAGGTCTTGATTCCAGCCTCCGTCGCCGTGGCAGGCTTGGTCACCGTGCCGTTGTCCCATGCGTGGCCGAGCGCGTCCACGTAAGTATCCACGTAGCTGTCGCCGCAGGCGCAGGTGTGCGTCGTGTAGCCCTTGGCCGTGCAAGTCGGATCTGTGACAACAGCTTTGTAGCTGTGTTCATGCGACAGAGCCGGAATGACTTCCGTCTTCGTCTCGCCGCAGCGGGTGCAGGTGAAGGTCTTCACACCGGTCTCGGTTTCCGTCGGCTCCTTCGTCACTTTGCCGTTGTCCCATGCGTGACCCAGAGCGTCCACATAAGTATCCACGTAGCTGTCGCCGCAGGAACAGGTGTGCGTCGTGTAGCCCTTTTCCGTGCAGGTCGGCGCGGTCACAACAGCAGTGTAACTGTGCTCATGCGCCTCGACGCATTTGAAAGTTGCATAGGAGCTTGAACTATAGTTGGCATACTTTGTGTTGCGTGACTCTACTGTCACATTGCAATGCAATTCGCGTCTTTTTATTGTCACTGAAACACTTGTGTCGGTCGTATAAATAACTTTTTTGGATCCGCCGCCCTCTACAGTCACACGGTATTCTCGCTGATCATATTTTCCCTGAAGCGGGCTCGCCGTCCAACTGATTTTAACTTCCTCGCCCACAGTGACCACTTCCGGAACCGTGATCTCCACTTTGGGAGGCTTGGGCGGCTGCTGATAGTTCTCCACGGTGTAGATGTTAAACAACTGCGCATTGCCGTTGCTGTCATTAGGTCCCCAGTTTCCATACAGCTGGAGCTGCGTGCCGGGAGTCGAACTGCCGTCCTTACAGTCTATCACAAGCCAATTGCCGGACGCGACCGAGTCCTTCGCCACCAGCTTGCAGAGGCCATTGTAGTAAGCAACATACCAATAGCACTTCGAGGTCAGCTTGTCACTTGTCGTGATTTTCGCCTGCGATGCGCAATTTCCCTCGTAGCAGAGGTAGTCATTGCTGTATGCATTCTGGATCACATAGCTATTGTCAAAACCCATGTGGGTAAATAACCAGATCACATTCGGGTCAGACGAGCCGGAGTTTACGATTTTCACATCCCGCTTTGCGTTTTGGCCATAGCACGTTCCGGTGGGCATCCATTTGTCCGCGCGGATGATATAACGGTAGACACTTGTGCCGATGTTGATAAAGTCCGGCTTAAATACCGCGCTGCCAAAGTCCGGGCGGATGACGCCCCAATACGGATTGTCAAAGCCGTTATATCTGATGTTTGTAACGTTGACGACTTTGCGCTGACTGTCAAAGTTCTGATGCCAGGTGCTGTAGTCCGATTCATAGATCGCGACATGGCCATACGGGTTTTTATTGTTGCCGCTGTAGACCAGAATGTCGCCCTTCTGCGGCTGTACGTTTTGTAGTCTTTGCCAGCCTGCAGGGAGCTGATTCCACGAATAATCCGCGCCATTGCCGCCAGGAGACGTCTGGCCGAGGTACGAGTAGTAAGCTTTGATCAGCGCCACGCACTCGCCGCTGCCGACGGGTTGCCCGTTCAGGCTTCTGACCCAGTTGATCGCATCGTCCGCTGTTTTGCCGTTGGTCGAGGCAAAGGCCGCCGTCGGCAGCAAACCGACGATCAGGATCACGGCAAGTACAAGACTGAGTACACGCTTTTTCATACGTCATCTTCTTTCTGTAAAATCTATCTCTTTACGGATGCACCTTTGCGCAGGTGCACTTTCTCTATGGCAAGTATATACACACAAATTTAATTGGTCAAGAAATTTTAATAAATCAACATAAGACAATACGACGAATTTTCAGGCGTTGCTCGCGTCCGGCTTTCATATTTGTGCACAAGACAGCGCCCCGCTTGTGGGAAGCGGGGCGCTGTCTTATGCAACCTACATTATTTACTGCGCGTCCTGCGCGTCGGCCTTGACCTCGATGACCTTGATCTGCGGCGCGGTGTAGTCCGTCTCTTTGACGATCGTATCCGTGATCGTGGCGACCTGCGCCGTGCTCAGCCCGTCGGCCGGCGCGGGCACGGCGACCGTGATGCCCTCATCCGTGATATAGACCACGCACTCGGAAAAATTCTTGGCCAGCAGGAGATTTTCGATCTGTGTCTCCGTCATGGAGTCGCTCGCCATGGCAGAGATGGCGCTCATGGCACTGTCGATCGTCGCCTGCGAAGCGCCCTCGGCCGTCGAGGCCGATTTGAGCAGCGACAGTGCCTCGTCACGCGACTGCTGGCGCGTCAGACGCGCCTTGGCGAAGTAATCATCCGACGCCGGTGCCGACGCTGCGGCCGCGTCCTCCTCCGCCTTGACGGCTGCCGTGGCGGCATCCTCGGCGGCGGCCATTTCGGCGTCCGCCTTCCCCCACTGGGTATTGTACGACCAGTTAAAGTAGATCGCGGCGCAGACAAACAGCAGCACCACAATGATCGCAATGTTTCGTTTGGTTTTTTTCATAGTCGCCCTCCCGTTATTTAGATTGCGAATCCGGCTGCTTTCTGAGCACGGAAATGTGGTCCGTACTCAGGCCGGTAAACTGTGCCACTGCCTGCGTGACGGCGAGCTGCACCTGCGGCGAGTCTGCCCCGTCGCAGACGACGACTGCGCCGAGGTACTGCGGGCTGACCGTCTTGAGCTCCACCGCCTCCTGTGCCCCGCCGCCGGCGGAGATGATGGTCGGCTCACCGCTATCGTCCGTCGCCAGCTCCCGCTCGGCCGAGCAGCGGTAGGACAGCAGCACCTGCACTTGTCCGGCGCCGTTGATCTGCTGCAGCAGCTGCGTAAGGCGTTGCTCCTCGGCCCGGATCGTCTGCGTCTGGGTCTGTTCGGAAACGGGCGATGCCTGTGCCGTCTTGACCTTTGTCCTGCTGCCGGTCGGCAGCAGGAGCAGGATCAGCCCCACGAGCAGAATGATGAGAACGTATTTGTACTTGGCTGCGAAAGCGCTGAGTTTTCGTGTGTTCATGATGTGCTGCTCCATTCCTGCCGCGCGCGCGGGATCCCGAGGTCGGCCTCGATGATCTGCGCCAGGCGGCTGTTTTCTGCCGCCGGGCCGGATGTGACCAGCCGGACGGACTGCGGATACCAGTAACCGTCGGTGCTCCACTGCAGTGTGACCTGCGCATCATCGAGCGCGGCGCCGCACTGCGCGGCTTTGTCCAATATATATGTACGCATTTCCGATTCTATGACCGTGCGCTGCAAGCGCTCGCTGCTGTCGGACACCGCGCCGTCCGTCGATACCGAGACGTGATTCTTCTGCAGCGCGGCAGCATAAGCGTCATAATCGAACGTCACCAGCAGTGAAAACAGCAGACACGTCAGGGCAACGCCGCCGGCCAGCTTCGTGACGCGCCGCAGGCTCTCCGACGTTGGAAACAGCGACGCCAGCGCCGTCAGCAGCGCCACGCCCGCCAGACTGAGCAGCCAGGCACGCAGAGACTCCATCATCCCGTCACCGCCTTCATACTCGACACGATCGAGAGAAACAAAATGAGCGACGCCACGCCGACCATCCCCAGCAGGAAGCCATACACGTCCGCAAAACCATCGATCAGCCGCCCGATGCGCTTGTCCGCAAAGGACTCGGCGATACCGGCCGCGAGCTTGTATAGGACATAGTGCACGGCGAGCTGCAGATACGGCGTGACGCACACGGCAGCGACACTGACGACGCCGACGATGCCAATGCCGCTGCGCAGAATCGCGGCGCTGGAGGTGACCGTGGACGCCGCATCGGCCACGATGCTGCCGACGACCGGAAGCGCGGCGGAGACGGCCGTCTTGACTGCCTTGGCTGCGGCCGCATCCGCCGAGCCGGTGAGAATCCCCGTCAGCGACAGGTAGAGCGTAAACACGCTTGCAAAGCCGATGAGCAGCAGCCGGAACGCCTTGCGCAGCAGGCCGCTGAGGGATGCGAGCACGTCGTTTTCGAGCGTCGTGCCGCAGATGACCGTACCCGCGTACAGATACAGCAGCGGCAGGAGCACTGCCGTCTCGGCGGACAGAAGCACGTCCAGAAACAGCGACGTCGCCGCGTATTTGGCGGCCGCCGACGTTGCCGCGCCGCTTGCCGCCGCGGCGGCGCACATGCTCGGCAGCAGGATCTTGGAAAAATCGCGCAATGTGGCAAGCGCCTCGCTGCCTGCGGTGATGCACGAGGTCACGTGGGTGACGCTCAGCGCGGCGACCGCCACCGTTCCGGCCATCTGCGTGACTTTTACGCAGGCCCCGTTCGCTGAGAGTGAGGTACAAAGCGCCGACAAAAACACGATAGCCAGCAGCAGCGCCGCATTGTGCGCCGCCGACGCAACAGCTCCCCCGCCCTCGCGCAGCACATAGGCCCACAGCTTGGCGAGCAGGGACTGCGGCTGCGCAGCATCCGCAACGGACAGCGCGCCAAAGGCATCGTAGGCCTGCCGCGGGAGTGCGGATTCCAGCGACGCCGTGCCGAAATCCTTCGCCTGCTCGGCCGCAACATCGTAGGCAAACGCCCCCGGCGTGCATACCGCCAACAACAGCAGCACGGCCAGAAGCACAAGCAGCCGCTTTTTCATAGGCATTCTCCGATCATGGTCAAAAACGTGCGCATCAGCGGCAGCGCGGCATAGAGCGCGGCCGCCACACCCACGAGCTGCACCGCGCAGGCGCCGGCAGCCTGTCCGGCGTCCTTGCAGAGACTCTCCCCGATCATTGTCAGGATGCTGATGGTCATGCACTTGAGCAGCGGGCCGGTGTAGACGCCGGACAGGCCGCTGACCGCGATCGCATCGCGGAAAAACGCCGCCAGCGGCTCCAGCAAACCGATGCACAAAAACAGCGCCAGCAGCGCCGCTGCGATGCTTAACAGGAGCGACATACCCGGTACGGTCTTGTAGACCGTGGCGGCGGCAGCGGCGGCAATGACCACGATGATGATCGCCTGAAAGACCGGCTCCATCACAAGGAAAACAGGCTCTTGATCAGATCGAACAGTTCGCTGATCTTCCGGATTACCAGTACCAGCACCACGACGAGACCGGCAATGGTCGTCATGAGCGCCTGCTCGTCGCGCCCGGCGCGCGAGAGCAGAATATTGAGCACGGCGACCAGGATACCGATCGCCGCGATCTTAAAGACAAGGTCAACGTCCATAAGTGCCTCCTGTGGAATCAAAACAGAGCCACGGCGGTGAGCAGACCGAGCGTCGCACCGAGGCCGCAAAATAGTTTGCCGCGCCGCACCGTGTCCGCCTGCATCTGTGCTGCGGCAGCCTGCAACGTCTCTATGCAGGCATCCAGTGCAGTGCGCTGAAGTTGCGCGTCATACTTTCCAAGCTGCTCGCCCAGCGTCAGCAGCGCCGCACGCACACCGGGCGTAAGCATGTCCAGCGCCTGAAACGCTGACGCCCAGCTCTCGGAAAACGGCCGGTCGCCGTCCGTGATGCTGTCTGCGAGCGCAGTATACTGTGCACTCAGCGGCTCCGGTGCGCTCGCTGCCAGATGGCGCAGCGCCTCCGGCAGCGGCAGCAGACGGCCGACGATATCGCTGCGCAGCAGATTCAGGCTGTCGATCACTGCCGTGAGCAGGCGCAGCCGCAGCCGCAGCTCCTGCCGCAGTGCGAACCCGGCGGCCGTGCTGCCCAGAAACAGCAGCGCCGCCCCCAGCCAGTGCAGCCATGTCATGTCAGGTCCTCAACGGTATAGACGCGCTCGCCGCCGCTGCGCGTGATGCACACGGCGCGGCGGAAAATATGCTCGTCCAGCAGCGCACGATACAGCGCCCGGTGCCGCAGCACCGCGACGCTCTGTGCATGCGCCGTCGCCAGCAGCGCAACGCCGCAGCCGGCGGCGATGCGAATGGCCTCGATGTCTTCCGGCGCGCTGATCTCGTCAAACGCCAGCACATCCGGCCGCATGGCACGCAGGAGCATCATGCAGCAGGCCGCCTTCTGCCCGCCGGTCATCACGTCCGTATTCGCCCCGACGTCAAACTGCGGCGCGCGGTTCTGCACGGCCGCGATCTCGCCGCGCTCGTCCATGAGCGAGATGCGCGTGCCCAGATCGGACAGGCGGCGCACGCACTCGCGCAGCAGCGTCGTCTTCCCGTTACCGGGCGGCGAGAGGATGAGCGTGCTGCAAAATTCGTCCTTGAGCAGCTGCGGCAAAAGCGCATCCGCACAGCCGGGCACCGCGTGCGGGATCCGCACGGACACGGAGCTCAGCTGCCGGATGCCGTCGATCTGCCCGGCGGCCTGTCCGTAGGCGCAGCCGCAAAGTCCGACCCGGCAGCCGCCGGCCGTCTGTAAGTACCCCTGCCGGATCTGCTCTCCGGCCGCATAGACGGACGCCCCCGTCGCGCGCTCGAGCAGATAGTCCAGATCGCCCGCCAGAATGGCGCGGCATTCCGCCGGGTACGCATACGCCTGCGTCATCAGCACGGGCACCTGGCCAATGCGGCAGCAGATCTCCTCCACGAGTTCCTGCCGGTCGCGCTGCGTGTGCGCGATGGCCTGTCCCAGCGCCGGCGGGAACAGCGCCAGCGCCTGATTTGTGAAGATCATGGTGGTCCCTCCTCTTTTGTTCTGCCACATCCTATGCACGCACTGTGCGCGGCAGAACAAAAAAGAGACAGCCGATTGGCTGTCTCTTAGCTGATATATGAACGGATTACAGTTTGCGGCACTCGAGGTAGTAGCGCTTGTCCGCGCCGAGGCCGATGGAAAAGCTCTTTTTCGGGAACGGGCCGGAACGGAGCACGGAGGTGAAGAGCTCCGTCTTGTCCATGCGCGGCATGAGGATGCCGCAGCAGCCGTCGCCGGCCGCGAGGTCGAGCGCTTCGTCGTCGCCGTGGATGTAATCGACCGTGCCGCCGTTTTCCGCGAGATAGGCCGCGCAGAACGTGTCCATCGCGGCAATCGCTTCGCCGAGCGACGCACCCTTGGCGAGAATGTCACGGCGCTGATTCCCGGCGATCAGGGAGATCGCATAGCCGCTGCCGTCCGCCGATGCCAGCGCCGCTTCTGCCGCCTGCATCCATTTGGACGCATCGGTCCCGAAAAGTACGCGGTGGATGGGCTCAAACGTCACAGCAGGGCTGTGCAGGTTCACGAGCTCGACGAGCGCATAGCGCGCAGGATCAACCGCTGCCTGCTCGGGCGTGAGCGACTGTTTCTTTTCCAGCCAGCACAGACGGGCCGCCGCCAGACTGTGGTTGCCGTCGGCGATGGCAAATCGCATGGGGTGCGCACTGTCCGTGCCGACGCCGGTCGCGCACAGGCGCGCGGCAAGCGCATCCGCATCCATGCCCGCAACACGCAGACCGCGAACGTGACCGCCGCCGGACATGAGGTCAAAATCATACAGCGTTTCGTTGGCAGCCGCCAGCGCGTCCCGGAAGATCGCATCATCCGGATCACTGTAAAACACCATGATGTGCGGCATCTCCAGTGCCGCGGCCGCACGGATGCGCACGCGCGCGGGCAGGCGCGAGGCGACCGTGCCCTCCGTGGCGCGGATGGGCGTGACGGAATCCGGCGCGTAATCATACGCCTCCAGATCGAGCGCGCCGACAATGCCGCAGCGCACGGCGCCGCCCGGCAGCGTGCGCTGCACGAGCACGAGACTGTGCGGCACGGTGCGGAACACGCCGTCGTCGAGATAACGGTGCATGGTCTGCTGGATCTCGCGCGTTGCCGCAGCCTCATCGCACTTGCCGAGGTAAAACTCCGGCAGCATCAGCCGCAGCGTGGACGGCGCATCGCCGACGGTGTCCTGCACCGTCTGCCAATAGCCGGCATCCGCCGTGAACTGGTCACAGGCGATGACGCTCCAGCGCCGCATATCCGCATGCGCCGGCAATAGAATGTCCGTTGGGGTAAAAAACAGGTTCCGGTTCATTCCTGGCTCCACTTCTCTGCTCTGCCGACGGCGCGCAGCCAGTTATCGTGATACTGCTTTGCCTGTTCGGCATCCATTTCGGGTTTGAAAATACGGTCAGACTGACGCAGGAGCGCAATATCGTCCACACTCTCCCAGACGCCGCAGGCAAGACCTGCGAGGAACGCCGCGCCGAACGCCGTTGTCTCGACCAGCTTCGGCCGGTCGATCGGCACACGCAGCATATCCGCCTGGAACTGCATCAAAAACGAGCTGACGGATGCGCCGCCGTCTACGCGCAGGACGGAGATCGGACTCTCGGCGTCGACCTGCATGGCATCGAGCAGGTCCTTGACCTGATAAGCGATGCCCTCGAGCGTGGCGCGGGCAATGTGCGCCTTATTGCTGCCGCGCGTCAGGCCGACGATCGCACCGCGGGCGTACATATCCCAGCGCGGCGCGCCAAGACCGGTGAACGCGGACACGAGGTACACACCGCCGTTATCCGGCACGCTCTCGGCCAGAATGTCGCACTCGTGCGCCGTGCCGATCAGACCGAGCTCGTCGCGCAGCCACTGGATGGAGCTGCCAGCATTGAACACACTGCCCTCGAGCGCATAGGTCGTCTTGCCGTTGACTGACCACGCAACGCTCGTGACCAGACCGCTGACGCTGCGCACGGATTTGCTGCCGGTGTTCATGAGCGTGAAGCAGCCGGTGCCGTACGTATTTTTCGCCTGGCCCGGCACAATGCACGCCTGACCCAGCAGGGCGGCCGCCTGATCGCCGGCGCTGCCGCAGACCGGGATGCCCTCAAGCGTCTCGAGTCCCGGCAGGCCCGCCGTCACCTGTCCGTACACCATGGACGACGGCACCGGCACCGGCAGCATGCTCATCGGGATGCCGAGGCGCGCGCACAGCTCCTCGTCCCAGCAGAGGTTATCAATGTCAAACAGCATCGTGCGTGAACAGTTGGAGTAATCCGATACGTGGGCACGGCCGCCGGTCAGATTCCAGATGAGCCACGAGTCTACATTGCCGAACAGCAGCTCGCCGCGCTCGGCACGCTCGCGCGCACCGGGGACGTTATCGAGGATCCACTTGATCTTTGTGCCGGAGAAATAGGCGTCGATGAGCAGGCCGGTCTTTTCCTTCACATACGGGCCGAGACCGTCCGCCGTGAGCTGGTCGCAGATGGGCGCCGTGCGGCGGCACTGCCAGACGATCGCATTATAGACGGGCTTGCCGGTGTTCTTGTCCCAGACGATCGTCGTCTCGCGCTGGTTCGTGATGCCGATGCCGGCGATGTCCGTCGGCGACAGGCCGCTCTTTTCAAACGCCTCGCTCATGGCAAGCAGCTGGCTCTCAAGGATGACCATCGGGTCATGCTCCACCCAGCCCGGCTTCGGATAGATCTGCGTGAAGGGATACTGCGCCAGAGACACAATGTTGCCCTTGCTGTCAAAGATAATCGAGCGGGAACTGGTTGTACCCTGGTCAAGTGCAATGATGTAGCCGTTCATAATTAACATTAACCTCCATAGACTTGACGGAATCCGTCAATTGGAATACAATTTAGGCAGCATTTAGTATATCACAACTGGAGGAGTATTGCTATGCCATCTTTTCATGATTTTAGGTTTTTGTCCACTGATGGAAAACACAAGGTATTTGCAAGAGAATGTACCCCCGATGGCGAAGTCCGCGCCGTTTTGCAGATCGCGCACGGCGTCGCCGAGCATGTCTATCGCTACGCCCCGTTCATGGAGTTTCTGGCCAATAACGGTTTTGTCGTCGTGGCAAACGACCACCTCGGCCACGGCAAGACCGCCGAAAACGAACAGGAGCTGTGCTTCTTTGCGGAAAAGGACGGCTGGAACGATGTCGTGAGCGACATGGATCAGCTCCACAAACTGACCGCCGCCAAGTATCCCGATGTCCCCTACTTCCTGTTCGGCCACAGCATGGGCAGTTTCCTGACCCGCACCTACATCATGGATCACCCGGAGGGGCTCAAGGGCGTTATCATCAGCGGCACCGGCCAGAATCCTGCCGCCGTCGTCGCCGCCGGCAAGCTCATGGCCAAGCTCGAGATGATCGACAACGGCCCGATGTACCACAGCCCCACGCTCGACAAGCTCGCCTTCGGCAGCTATAACAAGAAGTACGACCACGTGCGCACGAACCTCGACTGGCTGACGCGTGACGAGGCGATCGTGGATCAGTACATCGCCGACCCGCTCTGCGGTGCAATGGCAACGGCCGGCATGTTCCATGATATGATGGGCGGCCTGCAGTATATCTGGAAGACGGAAAATCTCAATAAGATGAACAAGGCCACCCCGGTCTACTTCATGTCCGGCGACGGCGACCCGGTCGGCAACTACGGCGAGGGCGTCAAGAAGGTCTATAACCGCTTCCTGAAGGTCGGCTGCAAGGACGTGAAGCTCAAGCTCTACAAAGACGGCCGCCACGAGATGCTCAACGAGCTTAACCGGGACGAGGTCTATGCGGACATCCTCGACTGGCTCAACAGCAAGATTTGATTCCTCGGTCGATACATTACCACAGTTCATCACGGCAAGTTATATAAGCTGCGGGCGGTGCTGATGCACCGCCCGCAGTATTTTATAAAGCGCTTAGTCGATGAGAGAAAAAACGCGTTCATCCCCGGATGAAAAATCTTCTGGATTATAGTACGGAAGTTCCCCCATCCACACCTGATGGAAACGAACCGTAAGGGAATCATGGCGGCTTACTGCAACATAGACTGCAAGCTTTCTATGTGGATACTTCATCTTGATATTGCAATAGATGAGCCGGCAAAGAACAGGTGCATCTGCAACAAGTTCAGAAAACGCTTCGTCTGAAATATCGTCCAGCAAATGCTCGTGGTTGTTTCCAGCCTCATATGCCGTTTTGTCCTCTACGGAAAGCGGTATGGTCTTTCTGTGGTCATCGCATAAACAAAGCAGTTCATTCCCGGCGGCATCCGTCAGCACATGATAATGCAAAAGCTGCGAGAGTGTCCGGAACAAGCCTGTGATACCGGTCGAATGTGATGCGCCCAGCTTCCTTCTGAAAAGCCAGCGCACGTTTGAGAAAGCTTTTTCTCTATCAGCCGCAGCAATCATTCCGTAGGGCTTTTGCCGGTCGTAATCATTGCACAAATAGAGTCCGTGGCCTTTGATACGCATGGCGATGGAGACAGTTTCGTTTTCGCGTGAATATGCCAAAAATCTCGAAATGCCAGTACACAAATCTCGCGCAAAACCCTGCAAGGCAAGAAACTCCCGGCACGAAATATGCTCCACGAGTTTAACTTCAATATCATCTTTTGGAGCGCCTGGATATGCCGAATCCATTCGCCTGCAGAATTCGCATATTCCATGAATGAAATCTACTTCTCTTCTCATAGTCAGCACCTGAAATAACGTTACAGTTCCGAGCCCTGTACCAGATCGTCGCGCGCGAAAGCGGCGTGGATCGCATTGAGCACGCGCTTTTTGTCCGCGCTCCAGAGCGGTGCAATGAGGTCGCGCTTGGCACCGTCGCCGGTCAGGCGATGGATGACCATCTTCGGCGGGAGGACGCGCAGGCACTGCTCGAGCAGGTCAATATAGCGCTCCAGCGTGAGCACCTCGAACTTCCCGGCAGCGTAGTCCGCCGCCAGATCCGTGCCGCGCAGCACATGCAGCAGGTGCAGCTTGATGCCCTGCGCCCCGCTCTGACCGATGTAGCGTGCGGTCTGCACTATCTGCGCATCCGTCTCCCCCGGCAGGCCAAGGATCTGGTGCACAATGACCTCCAGACCGGCCGCGCGGAGGCGGCGGACCGCATCGTCAAACACCGGCAGGTCGTAGCCGCGGCGGATGTAGGCCGCGCTCTGCGGATGGATGGTCTGCAGGCCGAGCTCGACCCAGACGGGCTTTTCGGTGTTCAGCCGCTGCAGCAGCGCGATCACCGCATCCGGCAGGCAGTCCGGCCGCGTGGCAACCGACAGCGCTACCACGTTCTCCGGCGCAAGCGCCTGTGTGAACAGGCGCTCCATGCGCGTGAGGCTGCCATAAGTGTTCGTGAAGTTCTGAAAATAAGCGATATATTTGCCGCTGCCATTTTTACCGGCCACGCGCGCCTTGGCCGCCTCGATCTGCTCCGGAATATCCAACGCGCGGTCAGCGGCAAAGGTGCCGGAGCCGTCCCCGGCGCAGAAAATGCAGCCGCGCGTACCGATGGCCCCGTCCCGGTTCGGACAGGTAAAGCCGCCGTCGAGCGCGAGCTTGTAGACCTTGCAGCCGAAGCGGCGGCGCAGCTCCTCATTCAAAGTGTGATAATACATGGCAGAAAAAGGCCGGGGATGCCCGGCCTTTGTGTTTATGCCTTCATCTGGCGCTTGCGCGCGAGATTGACCATGCCGTCGGGCATGTCGTTGAGATTCATGAGCATCTTGCCGCTGCCGAACGCTGCGCACGAGAGCGCGTCGTCCACGACCGTCGTGCGGATGCCGGTGTCTTTCTCCACGAGCTGGTCAAAGCCGTAGATCAGGCTGCCGCCGCCGGCCATGATGATGCCGTTTTGCGCCAGATCCGCCACGAGCTCCGGCGGCGTGCGCTCGAGCACCATGTGGATGGTCTCGAGAATGTCGCGCGCGGGCTCGGCGATGGCCTCCACGAGCTCGACGGAGCTGATCTTCACGGATTTCGGCAGGCCGGTCGTCAGGCAGCGGCCCTTGACCTCCTGAATCCCCACCTCCGCGCGCGGCACGAGGCACGCGATGCCGATCTTGAGCTCCTCGGCCGTGCGCTTGCCGATGAGGATATTGTGCTTGCGGCGCACGTAGCGCACGATCGCCTCGTCAAAGGCGTCGCCGGCGGTCTTGATGGATTCGCTCTCGACCACGCCGCCGAGCGAGACGACCGCGACCTCCGTCGTGCCGCCGCCGATGTCGATGACCAGATGGCCGTCCGGCTTGGAGATGTCCGCCCCCGCGCCGGCCGCCGTGGCCACAGCGGACTCCACAAGATACACCTTGCGCGCGCCAGCCTCGATAACAGCATCAATGACGTTGCGCTCCTCCACACCGGTCACGCTGCTCGGCACCGTGACAAGCACGCGCGGCTTGAAGAGGCTGAACGATGTTACGCGCGAGAGCAGCTCCTTGAGCATGAGCGCCGTCATGTCATAGTCCGAGATGACGCCCGCGCTGATTGGATGGATGGCCACGATGTTCGCCGGGGTGCGGCCAAGCATTTTCTGCGCATCCTGACCGACCTTGAGCATTCGGCCGGTGTACTTATCGACCGCCACAATGGACGGCTCGCGCAGCATGATGCCCTTGCCGCGCACAAACACGCGGATATTGGTCGTGCCGAGGTCGATGGCAATGTCACGTTCAAAAATCATCATAAAGCAAAACTCCTGTATCATCCGCGCAGCGGATGTTATAGTCAATCGTAGCCGTCTCGCGGCTGTTTTAGTCGGCCGCGCGCGCTACCGTGGCGCAGACGACCTGCTCCGCGCCCGCTTTGCCGAGCACGCGCGCACATTCCGAGAGCGTGGATCCGGTCGTGACGATATCGTCAATGAGCAGGACGCGCTTTCCCGTCACATCCGCACCCTTTTTCATGCGGTAGGCGCCGGTGATGTTCGCGCGGCGCTTGGCCGCATCGCCGGTGCCGGACTGCGGCTGCGTGTTGCGCTGCTTATAGAGCGTCGGCGTGAGCGGCATGCCGAGTGCCTTTGCCGTCGCTTTCGCCAGCAGGCGCGCCTGATCGTAGCCGCGCTCGCGCAGGCGCTTGCGGCTCAGCGGCACCCAGGTGATGAGATCAAATGCTCCGGGAAGCTCCGCGCGCACCGTTTCGGCAACGAGCCGGCCGTAAACTTTGGCGTACCCGGTCGCGCCGCCGAATTTATAGCGCAGCAGCGATTCACGCACATTGCCCTCGTAATTGAGCGGCGAAACGCACGCCGGGATAAACGGAAAGTGCTGCCGCCCACCGTTTTGTGCAAACGGCAGGCCGGTCTTGCAGTGCGCGCAGATGCCCTCGCGGCTGGTCTCGAGAAAATCGTGACAGAATGCGCACCGCGGCGGATAGAGAAGATCGAGCAGGAACGGAATCACCTTCATACCGCACCGCACTCCCCGCAGAGCCTGGCGCGCAGACCGCTGTAGCGCCGGGTCTGCGTCTGATTGTCGATCATATGATAGGCTGCGCTCTCGTCACCGACGACGATGAGCAGGCACTTGGCACGCGTGATAGCCGTATAGAGTACGCTGCGCGTGAGCAACATGGGCCCGGCCTTACCGATGCAGAGCACGACGGCGCGGTATTCGCTGCCCTGCGACTTATGCACCGTCATGACCCAGGCGTGCTCGAGCTCATTGAGCATCTCAAAGCCGTAGGTCGCCGTCTTTCCGTCATAACAGACCGAGAGCGTCTCCGTCTGCGGGTCGATGGCCGTGATCTGACCAACGTCGCCGTTATAGACGCCGGTTCCGGCCGTCGTGCCGTCCGGATTTTTGAGCACGATGTCGTAATCATTGCGGATCTGCATCACGCGGTCGCCCTCGCGGAAGACGATCTCGCCGAAGCGGCGTTCCTTCTTCCCGTCGGTCGGTGGATTGAGTGCCGCCTGCAGGCGCACGTTCAGCGCCGCCATGCCGGTGTCGTACTTGCGCGTCGGCGTGAGCACCTGAATATCTGACGGCGGGATCTTCATATTGTTCGGCAGCCGCGTTTTGCACAGCTCCACGACCGTGTCGGCCGCTTTCTGCGGGTCCGTGCGCCGGAGGAAGAAAAAGTCCCCGCTGTTTTGTGTCAGCTTCGGGTGCTCGCCGCGGTTGATGGCGTGCGCGTAGGCGACGATGCTGCTGCCGGCGGCCTGGCGGAAGATCTCCGTCAGGCGCACAGTCGGGATGACGCCGCTGCGGATGATATCCGAAAACACATTGCCCGGGCCGACGGACGGCAGCTGGTCAGCGTCACCCACAAGAATCAGCCGGCACTCCGGCCGCATGGCACGCAGCAGCGCGCACATGAGCGAAATGTCCACCATGGAGCACTCGTCGAGGATGACGGCGTCGCACGCGAGCGGGTCGTCCTCGTCGCGCCGGAAGGTGATGTCCTGGTGATCGTCGCTCATGCCGGCCTCGAGCAGGCGGTGGATCGTCTGCGCGCTCCGGCCGGTCAGCTCGCTCATGCGCTTGGCGGCGCGGCCGGTCGGGGCGGCAAGCTGGGTGTCGAGCTTGAGCACGTCAAACAGCGCAAGGATCGCGCGGATAGACGTCGTCTTGCCGGTGCCGGGGCCGCCGGTGATCGCAATGACCTGGTGCTGACATGCAAGGCGAAGTGTCTCCTTCTGCTGCTCGGCAAAGGTCAGGCCGAGCTGCGCTTCGATCTGCGCCGCGATCTTGTCCGTATCCGGCATGCGGCGGTATTCATTCTGCGCCATGGCGAGCAGACGCTCGGCAGTGTAGGCCTCCGCCTCATGCAGGCGTGCGAGATAGCACCCGTCGCACCCGGCGACGCGCTCGCGCACCAGTTCGCCGCGCTCTACGAGCGTGTCCACGCTCTGAGCGACCAGCTCGTCCGACACGCCGCTGAGCTGCGATGTTGCCGCCAGCAGGTTGCGGTACGAGATGAAGCAGTGGCCACGCACGGCGTTGTAGGCAAGTTCATACAGCGTCGCCGCAGCGACACGCTCCGCGCTCTGGTCGTCAAACCCGTGGCCGAGTGCCAGCGCGTCCGCCTCCTGAAACGTGGCGCCGATGGCATCCGAAACGAGTATGTAAGGGTTGTCCTGCACGAGCTGCAGGGCCTCGTCGCCGTAATACTGGTACATGCGCAGGGCAATGACCGGGCGGATGTTGGCCGAGGCCAGAAACTCGATCAGGCGGCGCATACCCGCCTGACGGCGGAAATTTGCCGACATGGCCTTCGCCTTGGAAAGGGTGATACCCTTGATGGCCGTGAGCTTTTCCGGCTCGTACTCCAGCACATTCAATGTATCGGCGCCGAAGCGCGACACGAGCAGCGACGCCGTCGCCGGGCCGATGCCGCGCACGGCGCGCCCGGCGAGGTAGGCATAGATCGCGTCCGCCGTCTCCGGCATGGTGCGCTCAGCAAACTCGGCCTTGAACTGCTGGCCGTGCGCCGGGTGCGTCATCCAGTTGCCGGTGACGATCATCGACTCACCCGGCACAGCATACGGAATACAGCCGACGACCATCGTCTGGCTGCCGTCGTCCACGTCCAGCTTGAGGACGGTGTAGCCGTTTTCCTCATTCTGATAGATGACCGCCGCGACGGTGCCGCATAATTCTATTGGATTGGTGTTTGCATCCATTGGCAAAACTCCTCCGTTTTGCACAGCTTCAGATCTCCGCGCCGGCGCGCAAGGCGCTCGGCCAGCGCGGCCGCATCCTCCGTCAGGCCGCAGTCCACGAGCAGAATGTCCGCCGCGACCGTGCCGCTCTCACGCAGCCACAGGGCGCCGCGCAGGAGATTTTCCAGCTCCGGTGCGTCCCCGCGCGCCTGCACGACGAGCGTGATGCGCGTGTCCCTGCCGGAGCGCACCGGCGTGAGCAGCGCGCCGCTGAGCATCCACAGCAGCCAGGCAAAGCCCAGGATCAGCAGGACGCATAAGGTGATCTGAATGAACATGTTCCCCGCCCCCTCTCCTTTCAGCCTATGAGAAAAGGGGCTTGGCCGTTAACTTTCGAGTTCTTTTTTCAAAAACTGGCCGGTATAGCTCTCGGTGCAGCGCGCGCAGTCCTCCGGCGTGCCGGTAAAGACGATGTTTCCGCCCGCGTCGCCGCCCTCCGGGCCGAGGTCGATGATGTGATCGGCCACTTTGATGACGTGCAGATTATGCTCGATGACCAGCACCGTGTTGCCGGCGTCGGTCAGGCGGTCAAGAATATCGATCAGGCGCGCGACGTCCGCCACGTGCAGGCCGGTCGTCGGCTCGTCAAGGACGTAGATCGTCCGGCCGGTACTGCGCTTGGAGAGTTCGGTCGCGAGCTTGATGCGCTGCGCCTCGCCGCCGGAGAGCGTCGTGGACGGCTGGCCGAGCCTGACATAGCCGAGGCCGACGTCCATGAGCGTCTGCAGCCGGTCGCGGATCTTCGGCTGGTTCTGGAAAAACGCGAGCGCTTCCTCGACGGTCATGTCCAGCACTTCGGCAATGTTCTTGCCCTTGTAGTGCACCTCGAGCGTCTCGCGGTTGTAGCGCTTGCCCTTGCAGACCTCGCAGGGCACGTAGACATCCGGCAGGAAGTTCATCTCGATCTTCAGCAGGCCGTCGCCGGAGCAAGCCTCACAGCGGCCGCCGCGGATGTTGAACGAGAAGCGCCCCGCGCCATAGCCGCGCAGCTTCGCGTCCTGCGTGGAGGCAAAGAGCGCGCGGATATCGTCAAACAGGCCGGTATACGTCGCCGGGTTGGAGCGCGGCGTGCGGCCGATGGGGCTCTGGTCAATGTTGATGATCTTGTCCAGATACTCCACACCGTCGATCCCGTCGCATTTCCCGGGACGCACCTTGGCGTGGTTGAGTTTGCCGACAAGCGTTTTATACAGCACCTCGTTGACGAGCGAGGACTTGCCGCTGCCGGACACGCCGGTCACGCACGTCATGACGCCCAGCGGGATCTCCACATCCACGTGCTTGAGATTATGCTCGGCCGCGCCGCGGATCACAAGCGCATGGCCGTTGCCGGTGCGGCGCTGTACGGGCACGGGGATCTTCTTTTTCCCGGACAGATACTGCCCGGTGATGGAGCGCTCGCAGCGCGCGACCTCCTCCGGCGTACCGGCGCAGACTACTTCCCCGCCGTGCACGCCCGCACCCGGGCCGATATCGATGAGATAGTCTGCCGCGCGCATGGTGTCCTCGTCGTGTTCGACGACGATGAGTGTGTTGCCCAGGTCGCGCAGCTCGCGCAGCGTGGCCAGCAGCTTTTCATTGTCGCGCTGGTGCAGGCCGATGGACGGCTCGTCGAGAATATACAGCACGCCCATGAGCGACGAGCCGATCTGAGTCGCGAGCCGGATGCGCTGGCTCTCGCCGCCGGACAGTGTGGCCGCCGAGCGCGCAAGCGTCAGGTACTGCAGGCCGACGCTCTGCAGAAACTGCAGACGTGAGCGCACCTCGCGCAGGATGCTGTCGGCAATTTTGGCGTCCTTCTCGCTCAGGGCGAGCTTATCCAGGAACGCCAGCTCCTCCGTAATCGGCAGCGCCGTGAACTCCGAAATGTTCAGCCCGCCGACCGTGACGGCCAGCACCTCCGGCCGCAGCCGCGCACCGTGGCAGTCCGGGCAGGCGGTCTCCGCCATGCAGGACTCGATCGACGCGCGCATGGCCTCGCTCTGCGTCTCCTGATAGCGGCGCTCGAGGTTGCAGACGATGCCCTCAAACGGGCGGCGCAGCACACCGGCGCCGCGGTTCGTATCATAATGCAGCGTGAGCTCCTCGTCGCCCGTGCCATAGAGCAGGATGTCACGCACGTTCTCCGGCAGGTCGCCGATCGGTGTGGTAAGGTCAAAGTGGTATTTTTCCGCCAGCGCCTCGTAGTACATCCGGCTGATGCTGTCACCCTTGACGCTGTTCCACCCGCTGGCCGTAACACCGCCCTCGATGAGCGACTTCGACGGGTCCGGGATGATGAGCGCCGGGTCGATGCGCAGCCGCGTGCCGAGGCCGCCGCAGGTCGGGCAGGCGCCGTAGGGACTGTTGAACGAGAACATGCGCGGCGTGAGCTCCTCGATCGAGATGCCGCAGTCGTCACAGGCATAGTTCTGCGAGAAGAGGATCTCGCGCTTTTCCTCCGGGATGTCCGCCAGCACAAGGCCGCCGGAGAGCGCGGACGCGATCTCCACGGCGTCCGTCAGGCGGCGGTTCTGATCCGGGCGGATGACGACGCGGTCGACCACGATCTCGATATTATGCTTGCGGTTTTTATCGAGCGGGATGACCTCCGTCAGGTCATAGATGCTGCCGTCGACCCGCACGCGGACGTAACCGCCGCGGCGGGCATCGTCGAACACCTTCTGGTGCTCGCCCTTTCTGGCGCGGACGACCGGCGCTAAAATCTGCACGCGCGTCGCCTGCGGCAGCGCCGCGATCTGATCGACGATCTGGTCCACCGTCTGGCGGCGGATCTCCTTGCCGCACTTCGGGCAGTGCGGCACGCCGACGCGCGCCCAGAGCAGACGCAGATAGTCGTAGATCTCCGTGACTGTGCCGACGGTCGAGCGCGGATTCTTGCTGGTGGTCCTCTGGTCGATGGAAATGGCCGGGCTCATGCCCTCGATGGAATCGACATCCGGCTTGTCCATCTGGCCGAGAAACTGGCGCGCATAGGACGACAAGCTCTCCATATAGCGCCGCTGGCCCTCGGCAAAGATGGTGTCGAACGCAAGGCTCGACTTGCCGGAGCCGGAAAGGCCGGTCATGACGACCAGCGCATCGCGCGGAATTTCCACGTCAATGTTCTTGAGATTGTTCTCCCGCGCGCCTTTGATAACAATATGATCCCGCATGGGTGCCTCCGCGATTTGCTTAGGATTCTTCAATGGTCAGGTCCGCCGTGGTCGCGCGCACGAGCGCGATAAGCGCCTGCGGCGCGGTCTCGACCTGATAGCCGATCTTGCCGGCGCTGACGAGGATGGTCTCCTGCGTGAGCGCCTGCGCAGCAAAGACCGTGCGAAGCTGCTTTTTCATGCCGACCGGCGAGCAGCCGCCGCGCACATAGCCCGTCAGGGGCGTGAGCTCGGACACATGCAGCATGGCAATGGACTTCTCCCCCACGGCCTTCGCCGCCTTCTTGAGGTCAAGCTCGCACGCGACCGGGATGACGAACACGTACGGTGTCTTGCTCGCGCCGCGGGCGACCAGCGTCTTGAATACCTTCGCCGGGTCCATGCCCGTCATCTGTGCAACGGTCACGCCGTCTACCGCATCGTCGCCGTGCGGATATGTGTGCGGCGTGTAGGGCACCTTCTTCTGGTCGAGCAGGCGCATAACATTCGTTTTTTCGATGGATGATTTCGCCATGAGACATTCCTCCGCTGATAATAACACTTTATTATATCCGATTTCCCGCATGGTTTCAAGAGATTTGACCCTTAAAGCGCTATATGATCACGCGGGCGGTGCTAATGCACCGCCCGCTGAGACTTTAACGTTTTTTAGGCTTGTTCTTTCATGATTTTTTATATCGTTTTTTGATCCATCTATCATATGCGAAGCTCGGCTCTTTGCTCCAAAACAGTATACCAACTAACACTATCCATGCTCCATCAAATATGACGACTGCTCTAACAATATACAGTACCCAAGCGCCCGCACAAAAATGGAGAATAATGCAAATCAGAAATGCAGCAGCATGAAGCGCCAAAAAGGAAAAGTAAAACACCAACAGCGGTTTTGGTATGACATCCCGATACCTGCTGTATAAAAACCATTCCTTAAATGTTTCCCCCTTCTTGATTTTCTTGTATGCGCTGTTATTCAGCCGATACAGCTTCAGGCCCCATAAGAAGCCACGATAAAAGAAATATGCCAGCAAAAAGGCAAGGCCCAAGGCAAGCAGCATTCTGGGAAGAGTATAAATCATATGAAGGGCTCCCGTCTGTGATTGACGAAAATCACGCATCTATTCAACCGGTGTTTTTATTATACGCAGCCGAATGCACCCTGTCAAACCACGGCATTTGACCTGAAAAGCGTTGCGAACCGGCACGGTTATGCTATAATGCACTCAGAATGGAACCGGAGGGATGACCAATGCCGGATAACACGATCCGCGGCCGCTTTGCGCCCAGCCCGAGCGGGCGGCTGCATTTGGGCAATATACTGACCTTTCTGCTGGCGTGGCTGGACGTGCGCGCGCGCGGCGGGACGATGGTGTTCCGCCTTGAGGACCTCGACCCGGAGCGGAGCTGGGAGCACTACGCCAACCTCATGGCCGACGACCTGCTCTGGCTCGGGCTTGACTGGGACGAGGGCTGGCGCCCCGGCTCGCAGGACTGCCGCCAAGGCACGCGCACGGCGCGCTACGCCGCCGCGCTGGATGCATTGACCGCACGCGGAATGGTATATGACTGCTACTGCAGCCGCGCCGAGCGGCTGGCCGCCAGCGCGCCGCACCCCGGCGAGCCGCGCGAGGCCGGCTGCCCCTGCCGGACACTGTCGGCGCAGGAAGTGCAGGCGCGCCTGCGCATGGGCCGGCACGCGGCAAAAAAGCTGGAAGTCGCCGATGCGGACATCTCCTTCATCGACGGACACTACGGCCCCCAGAAAACGGAACTGCGGCGCTGGCGCGATGATTTTCTCATCCGGCGCTCGGACGGCGTGTTCGCCTACCAACTCGCCGTGAGTGTGGACGATCTGGAGATGGGCATCACGCGCGTCGTGCGCGCACGCGATCTGCTCGACTCCACGCCGCGGCAGATCTGGCTGATCGAAACGCTCGGCGGCCGCGCGCCGGAATATGCGCATGCGCCGCTGCTCGTCGCGCCGGATGGGCGCAAACTCTCCAAGCGCGAAGGCGACCTGAACATGGAGGCCCTGCGGCAGAAATACGCGCCCGAGCAGCTGACCGGCAAGCTCGCAAAGCTCGCCGGCCTGCGGCTGACGGACGCGCCGGTGACGGCGGCGGAGCTGGCGGCGGACTTTTCCTGGGACAAGGTGCCGCGCGCGGACATTCCGATACCCGAAGATTTTTAACCGAAAACGCACGGTGGGCGCATCCCGACGGATGCGCCCATTTTCTGTGCAATTACTTTTTCAGCAGCCGGTCGCGCATTGTATTGTGCGCGGCAAGCTCGGCCGCATCGTCCAGCGGTGCGAGTTCCAGCTCCGGATAACGCTGCTGCAGCGCCGTCGTGAGCAGATGGTCGCAAAACGCAGGGTTTTTCGGCAGGACCGGGCCATGGCTATACGTGCCGAACACGTTGTGGTAGCGCACGCCCTCAAAACCGTCCTCACCGTTGTTGCCGCCGCCGACGAGCACCTTGCCGAGCGGCGACACGCCGCTGCCGAGGTAGGTCTTGCCGCTGTGGTTTTCAAAGCCGACGACCGTGCTGCCGCCGGACTCCGGCAGACATTCAAAGAGGAAATTGCCGATCATGCGCTCCTTGGAGCCGACGGTGTAATAATCGATCGCGCCGATGAAGTCGCACTGCTTGCCGTCCCACGTGCGGTAGTAGCTGCCGAGCATCTGGTAGCCGCCGCAGATGGTCAGAAACGTCTTGCCGTCGGCAATGGCGGCCTTGATCTCGTCGCCCTTTCCGGCTTTCAGGTCGGACAGAAGCACCTCCTGCTCAAAGTCCTGACCGCCGCCGATGAAAAACAGGTCGAACTGCGTGAAATCCGCCTGCTGGCCGACCGTGACCTCCGTCACCTCGGCGCCGATGCCGCGCCACTCCAGACGGCGGCGCATGCAGAGAATGTTGCCCCGGTCGCCGTAGAGGTTCAGAAGGTCCGGGTACAGGTGGCAGATGCGCAGTGTCTTCTCGCTCATTCCCAGAACTCCTTTCCGCCGAGCTGCTTTTGCAGCCGGCCGCGCAGGTCCAGCATGGACGTATACGTCGGCATGATGAACACCGGGTATTCCGACGCGCACATGGCGTCGATCAGCGGGTCATAGTCGTAAAACACCTGAATGTTTGCCTCATCCACGCCCGCATATTTCAGGCGCAGGCGCAGCTCATCGGCGCGCGTGCCGGATACGAACACCTGCCGCAGGTGCTCGCCCATGGCGGCGAGCCGCTCAAAGTCCGCGTCCCAGATCCACGAGATGTCCGTGCCGTCGGCGTCCCGGTCGTTGAGACAGACGACAAACGTCGCATCCTCGTTCAGCCCGGCAAGGTAGCGCATGGTCTGGTTGCAGCCGGCGGGGTTTTTCACGAGCATCATGCGTCCGGGCGTGCCGCGCAGGTCGAACTTCTCCATGCGGCCAAAGCCGCAGCCGAACGCGCCGAGCGCGTGCACGATCGCCTCCGGCGTGAAGCCGAATGCATGCAGCGCCGCCGCCGAGCCGACGGCATTGTAGACGTTATACGCTGCCGGCAGGTTGATGTGTACGGCGTACTCCTGCCCGCCGATGGACATGGTAACGTCGCTCGTGTCCACACCAAGGTTCTGCACCGCCGTGACGGCGACCTGCGGATCCTCGCGGTGGTAGCCGCACTTCGGGCAGCGGAACGCGCCGAGATGGCCATACGTGCGGTAATCATAGACGTACTCCGTCTTGCAGTGGATGCAGTGCGGCGCGTCGGAGATCTCCGTCAGGTCGTCGCCGCCAAGCGGCACGTTCACGCCAAAACGCACGACCGGGTTCGGCACCTGCGCCGGGATGGACGCGATGAGCGAACAGTCGGCATTGATGCACAGCGTGCTCTCCGGCGTGTGGCGGATGCCCTCGAGGATGTTGTTGAGCGTGTGCGTGATCTCACCGTAGCGGTCGAGCTGATCGCGGAACACGTTCGTGGCCACGATGACCTCCGGTTTGAGATACTTGAGCACCGTCTTGGACGCCGCCTCGTCGCACTCGATGACGGCAAACTGGCACTTTGGCCTGCCGGTCAGGGTGCTGTGCATGGCAAATTCCGCCGTGATGCCGGAGATGAGGTTCGCCCCCGAGCGGTTGGCGAAGTAATTGAGCCCCGCATCGGCAAACGCCTGCTCGATCATGCGGGAGCTGGTCGTTTTGCCATTCGTGCCGGTGACGAGGATAACGCGTACGCCCTGCGAGAGCACGCCGAGCACCTGCGGATACACCTTCAGCGCCACCCGGCCGGGAAACGCCGTGCCGCCGCGGCGCAGCAGCCGCAGCAGGCCGCGTGCGAGCTTACATAGTAATACTGCAAAAAAAGTTCGGATCTTCATTCGTTTGGGTCACTCCGTGAATATCAGCATCTGTCAGCAGATGCTCATTTTGACTGTTTTACCGGCCAAGGTCAGCATATCGCGCAGCTCCTGCACAAGCTGCAGCTTGCGCTCAAAGCTGAACTCCGTATCCTGCTGGGCGAGGTTGCTCGCGTTGCCAAAGAGGACATTGACCTCCGTTGCCTCTTCGAGCAGCATGAGCGCAAGCCTGGACGCGCCATCTTTCATGCGGGCGAGCTCGAGCGTGTACATGCCATCCGCGAGGTAGTCCTTGATGCGTTCCATCGTCACATTGACCGTAACGACACCCTCGGTGGTCAGATCCACGCCGTGGATCTCGCTCATCGGCGGAACCTCCTCCGTGCCGCTGCCGGGCAGCGTGTGCACCTTTACGCCCAGATATGCCGCGACAGCGTTGGCTGTGGTGCCGCCGCAGACAACATGCTTGCCATCCTTGCCGAAAAACAGGCGCATGGTGCTCAGATCATCATCCTTGCGCTCAGGCGGGCCGATCATGACGTTGACCGGACAACGCTCACGCAGGCGCGCGACAACAACAGTCGTATCATCATGCATGGCATCCATGTCCAGCGTCTTAACGGTCGAGAGGATGCTGGCCGCCATGCGCTGTGAGGAGACGGTGGGCGAATAGTTGCGCAGGATGAAATCCTCAATATCCTGCCGCGCCCAACCGGCGTCCGTCGTCACGCCGCGCCCGGCCTCCGACACGCCGTCGCTGAAGAGCACAAGCATATCGCCTACATCAAAATGCAGGTAGCTTTCGTGCAGCTCCTTTTCCTGAATGAAATTGACGGAATAGTTGTATTTCCCGATCGCGCCGTCGTGCACGAACACAGCGTTCGGGTTGTCATACTGGATCAGGCGCGCGCGGGTGCCGGCCGTCTGCAGGATCGTAAAGGTCGCATAGGCGAGCTTGCGCTCTCTGCACATGGGCAGCGTTTCTGCCACGGTTGTGACGCACTCGTCGATCGGCACGTTGCCCTTGAGCATGGTCGTAAGCATGGTCGTTGTCAGCGTAGAGAGGATGTTGGCCTTGACGCCACTGCCAAGGCCGTCGGAGAGGATGACCGTCGCGTCATTGTCGTCCCATTCGAGCGCACACTGATCGCCGCAGAGCGTCTCCCCGTTTTTGTTGCGGCTGATGACGCTGATGTCCCAGACCGTGTTCCTGCAGCGATTCGTTCGTTTACGCATCATCATCGCCGTCCTCATCAAGCATGATGGCTTCCTTCAGATCGTGCACAGCCACCTTGGTCTCCGCTGCCGTTTCACCGAGCAGACTTGCGATCTCGTGGACGATGCGCAGCTGATTGGCGATGATGTCGTCCGCCAGATCGGCCGCGTGGATCTTCGTTTTCTGGATCTTGTTGCGGCGCTGACGCGCTTTCGTCACATCGCGCATGATGCAGGTGAAGAGCGTCCGCTCCGGGTCGCAGATGAAAATACGCTCGAGGTAGACGTTATAATCTGCGAGGAACACCTCATCCGTGACCTGCGTCTCCTCCTGGCTGATCATCTTCACAAAATCGTACTCATCCATGATGCGCGAGACCGGGTAACCGATGATATCTGCCGGATCCTTGATGCCGAAGATCTTGCAGGCCGCCTTGTTGATCTGCTTGACCTTCAGCTTTTTGCCGACGGTGACGATGCCCTCCGGCGAGACGTTGATGATCTTCTCGGAGTAGGTCTCGGCACGCTCTTTCATGTATGGCATGCACATGCTGATCTCGGCACGGCCCTCATAGACGGCGATGGCCTTATCGCGGCAGGTGCGGTAGCCGCACAGGCCGCAGTTGAGCTCATCCGCCGGGCTGAATTTACCCATTTTGCGCAGAATGCCGTTGATGACGGACTCCGGCGGCAGATCGGTCGGATGCTTCTTGTCGATAAGCACACGGCGCATATCCACGGGTTCCTGAATGTCGAAATTTTTCTTGCCGTCGGCGCTCTTGATCACGCGGCGGCGCGACTCGAGCAGGTTCGTATGCTTCTGCCGGAAAGCAAGACCGCCGACGCAGTTGCCGTGGCAGGCGGACATCTCGATAAAGCAGTTGCGCAGCTCGCCGTTGACGACGCTCTTGAGCGTCTGGATGCTGTCATCCAGACCGTCGAGGAACAGATAGTCGCGCCCGGAATCGAGCGACATGGAGTGCAGAACGCCGTTCGTGATCGTGTAGCCGCGCGAGAGCATCGGTTCATCGGCCGGCACATTGGGATTGACGGCAACGCCGGCCTCGTTCATCCAGTCCTCCAGCTCCGTGAATGTGATGTCGTAGTCGGCACCGACGCTCTCAAAGCGCGTCGTCTCCTCCTTCTTGGAGATGCAGGGGCTGATGTAGACAATCGTCGCGCCGGGATAGCGCTTGCGCAGCAGTACAGCGTGCGCCTGCATGGGCGAGAGCACCGGCGCCAGATACGGCAGCGCCTCCGGCAGGTGCTTTTCCACATAGAGCACGATCGTCGGACAGCCGGAGGTGATGATCGGCGCATCGCCCGGCTGGGCGGCCAGCTTTTCAAGCTCCTTCTTGACCAGATAGGCACCTTCCGCCGTCTCATGTGCCGCTGCAAAGCCGAGCTTTTTGAGCGGCTCGGCGATGCCCTGAAAACCGGGGGTGTCAAAATAGGCGATGTAGGAGGAGTCGACGCTCACAACGACCTGCTGGCCGGATGCGATCAGCTCCTGGATCTGCGCAACGTCGCTGATGTCCTCCTTGGCGTGCTGCGGGCAGACGGACACGCAGTTGCCGCAGAGAATACAGTCGCTCGAAATGATCTGTGCGTGACCCTTGTAAACGCGGATGGACTTGACCGGGCAGAACCGGACGCATTTATAGCAGTTTTTGCAGTTGGCCTGTTTGAAACGCAGAACATCCATGGGGCTCCCGCCTTTCTGTGAAAATTCACTTTGTGTATGTCTTTTTAATGTAGCACAAAACCGCGCGGGACACAAGCCCCGCGCGGTCATCCACAGGCTGATTCAATTTTCCGTGCAAAGGTCGGCACGCTCCGCGACCCGAAACTGCGCAAAGTACGCCTCCTCCATCGGGATCCAGACATTTGTAAACATCGGCAGCATCTTTTCGCCGTTACGCACGGCAATGCGGCGGCGCTGCTCCTCCGGACTGACCGAGAGAAACACGTGCAGGTCATAAAGATCCCACAGTGCCGGATGGCAGGAGTAAGAGCCCTCAATGAGGTTGACCGTCCTTGCCTCTGCGCGCGCCGGCGCACGCAGCTGCTGCGTATGGCAGTCATAGGGGCGGTACGTCACCGGATTGCCGTCGTACAGCGGGCAGAGGACCTCGGTCAGAAAGCGCTCAAAGTCCACATTGCCGCCCGGCTGGTGCAGGCGCTCGGGCGTGCGCTGCTCCGGGCGGAGAAAAAAGTCGTCCATATGGAACACATTGCAGCCGAGCTGCGCCTGAAGGGACGCGGCCAGCGTAGTCTTTCCGGCGGCGCAGCGGCCGTCGATGGCAACGAGTACGCGCGGCTGCACGGCTGCGAGCGCGCGGATGCGCCGCAGGAGAACGGTTTCAAAATCAGTCATACAAAGCACCTGCCGTCAAGAGGATGTCTTATCATAATCCCGCAAGCGTGCGCTGTCAAACCGGGATTTCCAGCGCGGAAAACCGCCGACAGACGCCTCAACGGCATCCACCGGCGGCGGGAACGGTTTACTCTTCGACCTTTCCGGTCAGCGCCTCAGTAAGCGTGCGCCAGCCGAGCATGGCACATTTCACGCGCGCGGGCATGTGCGCGATATCCTTGAGCGCCGAGGCTTCTTCGAGGCTGTCGATCTCTTCCTCGGTCGCCTCGCCGTGGATCATACGCAGGAAGGTGTGGCCCATTTCCAGCGCCTTTTCCTTCTTCTGCCCCACGATCATGCCGAGCATGATGTCCGCCGACGCCTGCGAGATGGCGCAGCCATCGCCGACAAAGCCGCCGTCGGTAATGACATCGCCGTCGGTCTTGAGCTTGAGCACGATGTTGTCGCCGCAGCTCGGGTTCACGCCTGCGAGCGCAATGTCCGCGGCCGGAATGTCATGCTTGAACTCCGGATGGATGTTGTGCTCGGTCAGGATCTCGTTATAGAAGCTTCTATTTTCCATATCCCATACGCTCCCTCAGGGTCAAGAGGCTCTCGATGAACCGGTCGACATCCTCATCAGTGTTATAGAAGGCAAAGCTGGCGCGGGCCGTCGCGTTCAGGCCGAGGTGCGTGAGCAGCGGCTGCGCGCAATGGTGGCCGGCGCGGATGTTCACGCCGTCGGACGCCATGATCTCGCTGATGTCATGCGGGTGTACGCCGTCGACTGTAAACGTGATGATGCCGTTGTGGTCCTCCGGCTTGTCCGTGCCGAGCACGTGCACATGCGGTACGGCCAGTACACGTGCGAGGGCGTTGACCGTCAGATCGTGCTCGCGCTGCTGGATGGTGTCAAAGCCGACGCTCTGCACATACCGGATGGCGGCGGCCAGGCCGGCCGCGCCGGCGGCATTGACCGTGCCGGCCTCGAATTTATGCGGCAGCTCGGCATAGACGGCGCCCGTGCGCGTGACGGATTCGATCATCTCGCCGCCAGAGAGAAACGGCGGCATTTCCTCGAGCAGGTCCTCCCTGCCGTACAGCCCGCCGATGCCCATGGGGCCAAAGACCTTGTGGCCCGAGAAGGCGAAGAAATCCGCGCCCAGCTCCTGCACGTTCACCGGCATGTGCGGCGTGCTCTGCGCACCGTCCACGACCATGACTGCGCCCTTTTTGTGCGCCATGGCGGCAACTTCCTGCACCGGGTACTTCCGGCCGAGAACGTTCGACACCTGCGTCATGGCGACGATCTTCGTGCGTTCGGTGATGAGCGATTCGATCTGCTGGAGATCCACGCTGCCGTCGGGCGCGCACTCGATAAACTTCAGCTCCGCGCCGGTCTGGCGGCAGACCATCTGCCACGGCAGCAGGTCGCTGTGGTGCTCCATGATGGACACGAGCACCTCATCGCCCGCCTTGACGTGCGTCAGGCCGTAGCTGTAAGCGATGAGGTTCAGGCTCTCGGTCGTGTTGCGGGTGAAGATGATCTCACGCGCCGAGCGTGCCCCGATGAAATCGCGCACCGTCTCGCGCGCCTGCTCATAAATATCGGTCGCCTCGACGCTCAGCGGATACAGGCCGCGCAGGGGGTTTGCGTTATGGCAGCGGTAGAAATCCGCCACCGCGTCGAGCACACACTGCGGGCGCTGGGCCGTGGCCGCGTTGTCGATATAGGCGACGTCCGTGTGCTGAAAGATCGGAAAGTCTTGCTTATAATGATACGCCATCGTTCAGTTCCTCCTCCAGCGTCTGAAGAATCTGCGCGCGCAGCGCTTCGTCGTCCACCGTGCGGGCAAAGCGCTCGATCGATGCGCGGGCCAGGATGTTTTCGGCCTGCTCGCGGGAGATGCCGCGGCTCTCGAAGTAAAACAGCGTCTCGTCATCGAGCTCGCCAATGGTCGCGCCGTGGTTGCCGACGACGTTTTCCTCGGCGCAGAGGATGAGCGGCACCGTCTTATTGACAACATCGTCGCCAAGCATGAGCACCGTCTCCTTCTCGTTGCCGACGGAGTTGGCCGAGCCGGTCTTAAAGTCGATCGTGCCGCGGAAGGTTTTCTTCGCCGCATCCCTGAGCGCGCCGGACGTGTCGATCTCACACTCCGTGTTCTTGCCGTAGTGGTTGACGACGACGTTGACGTCGATCGTCTGACTGCCGCGGCCGAGATAGCCGATCTGCGCCGAATAACGGCTGCCGTCGCCGACAAGCTCCGTGTCGTTGTCCGAATACAGGTCGCCTCTGCCCATGAGGATCTGCGTCATGTCCACGCCGGCATCGGGCGCGCAGTCCGCGTCCGTCCTGGCATAAAGCAGCGCACCGTCCTGTGCACCGAGCACCTGCACAAGGCGCAGAGACGCATGGTCATGCAGCGTCAGCGCCGTTTCCACGGAGAAGCTGCCCTGCGTATCCAGCACCATATACACCGTTGCCTGCACACCGGCAGCCACTTCGACCGCAATGTGCTTGCGGCTATGGCCCTTGGCGCCGGTCAGGCAGATGTGCAGCGGCTGCGCCTGATTTTCTGCTGTAATTTCATAGGCATCCGTCCCGAGATCGGCCGTTTCGGCCACATTCCACGGGATGGCCGCTTCGTTGACATGGAGATGGTTCCACGTTCTGGTCGGCAGTTTGTTGACGACCAGCTGTTGCGTCGTATTCACGATATTCCCTCCTTTCGGAATGTGCGGTCAGCCGATGCTGCCCTTCATCTCGAGACGAATGAGATTGTTCATTTCCACCGCGTACTCCAGCGGCAGTTCCTTGGAGACGTTGTCCGCAAAGCCGCTGACGATCAGCGCGCGGGCGTCCTCCTCGCTCATGCCGCGGCTCATGAGATAAAACACCGCCTCGTTGCTGATGCTGCCGATCTTGGCCTCATGGCCGACGGCGGCGTCCTTCGTGCGGATATCCATGGCCGGAACGGTGTCGGACCGGGACTCGGAATCGAGCATCAGTGACTGGCAGGACACGGAGGATTTCGCGTGCTTGGCGCCCTTTTGCACCACGACGCTGCTGCGGAACGTGCTGATGCCGCCGCTCTTGCTGATGGAGCGCGTGTTCATATACGAGCTCGTGTTCTTGCCGATGTGCACGACCTTCGCGCCGGTGTCGAGGTTCTGCCCCGCGCCGGCAAACGTGACGCCGGTGAACTCCATCTTCGAGTTGTCACCCTTGAGCACGCTCATCGGGTACAGGCAGCCGACATGGGACCCGAACGAGCCGGACACCCACTCGATCACGCCGCCCTCTTCCACGAGCGCGCGCTTGGTGTTGAGGTTATACATGTTTTTCGACCAGTTCTCGATGGTCGAGTAGCGCAGCTTGGCGTTTTTCTTCACATACAGCTCCACACAGCCGGCGTGGAGGTTCGCGACGTTATATTTCGGTGCCGAGCAGCCCTCGATGAAGTGCAGGCTCGCGCCCTCGTCGACAATGATGAGCGTGTGCTCAAACTGGCCCGCCCCCTTGGCGTTCAGGCGGAAGTACGACTGCAGCGGGATAGACACCTGCACGCCCTTCGGCACGTACACGAACGAGCCGCCGGACCAGACCGCGCCGTGCAGCGCCGCGAACTTATGATCGCGCGGCGTGACGAGCTTCATAAAATACTTGTGCACCATGTCGGCGTACTCGCCCTTGAGCGCACTCTCCATATCGGTATAGACGACGCCCTGCGCGGCCACCTCGTCCTTGACGTTGTGGTACACGAGCTCAGAATCGTACTGTGCGCCGACGCCGGCGAGCGATTTGCGCTCCGCCTGCGGGATGCCGAGGCGCTCGAAAGTATCTTTAATATCCTGCGGGACGTCCTTCCAGTCGTTTTTCATGCCGGTCTTGGGACGGACGTAGGTCGCGATGTGATCCATGTCCAAGCCCTCAATGGACGGACCCCAATCCGGGATCGGCATCTCGTTATAGATCTGCAGCGACTGCAGCCGGAACTGCTGCATCCAGACCGGATCGTCCTTTTCCTTCGAGAGCTTGTCGATGATCTCCGGCGTCAGGCCCTCCTGCATGCGATAGGCATCGTCCTCTTTGTCGCGGATGTCATAGACGCTGCGGTCAATGTCCGCGACCTGACTTTTTTCCTTCATTCGGATCGCCTCGCTTTCAGTCTGCCTGGATGCCGCCAAAGCCGTTTTCGTTGATGGTCTCGACGAGCGACGCATCGCCGTTTTTCACGATGACGCCCTTTTCCATGATGTGCGCCGCGTCCACGGTCAGCGCCTCGAGAATACGCGTACTGTGCGTGATGATGAGCAGCGAGCCGTGCACGCGCTCGCGGTAGAGCTGCACGCCCTTGGAGACCGTGCGCACCGCATCGACGTCCAGACCGGAGTCGGTCTCGTCGAGGATGGCGAGCTTCGGCTCAAGCATGAGCATCTGCAGGATTTCGGCTTTCTTCTTCTCACCGCCGGAAAAGCCCACATTCAGGTCGCGCTCGGCATAGGAAGCGTCCATCGCCAGCAGCTGCATCGTCTCGGCGAGCTTCTTCTTGAAGTCCCAGAGGCGGATGCGCTTGCCGGTCTTTTGCTCGAGCGCACTGCGGATGAAGGCGCTGAGCGTCACGCCTGGCACCTCGAGCGGGTTCTGGAAGGACAGGAAAATGCCCTTTTTTGCGCGCTCGTTGACCGGCAGCTCCGTAATGTCCTCGCCGTCAAAGACGATCTTGCCAGCTGTGACCGTATACTCCGGATTGCCGGTGATCGCGTAGCCGAGCGTGGACTTGCCGGTGCCGTTCGGCCCCATGAGCACGTGCGTCTCGTCCTTGCCGACGGTCAGATCCACACCGTGCAGGATCTCCTTGTCGCCTGCGCTCACGTGCAGGCCGCTGACTTCAAGCAGGTTGCTGTTCATATATGCGTCCTCCGTTCCCAATGGCAGACCGCGCCGGGCGGCACGGCTGCATAATATACACAAATTTGAGAGGCTCTGGAGGGGTTGACACGTAATCCCTACCTCTATGGCATGAATTATATGCCTATATTCCCACGATGTCAATAGGAATAAGAAACGTCGGCAGCAAAAAAATGCGCACGGCCGCAAAACCGTGCGCACTTTTGACACAAATCTTTAGAATTGGAACAGGTTCAGGCCGATCTCCTCGCTGTGGAAACGATCCACCCGCCCGTCGATGACCGTGATGACCATCTCACAGGTGGCGCTGATGACGGCGCGGTTCAGATGCCCGCCGAACACATCGCCCTTCTCGTTGCCGGCGCTCATGTGCAGGTGCGTGTAAAACGCGCCGTCCATCGTATTAATGGTGCCGGTCAGCGAGACGATCTCGAAATCGCCCGCGAACGAATTGGCATGGTACTGCTTTTCGGCCGTGTGGAACACGCCGACCGTGAATTCACCGACCGCGCCGAGCGCCTGCACGCTCGCGAGCTTGATCTGCTCGGCCTGTGCGATCGCCTTGACCTGCTCGAGCACCTCCTCGCCGCGGTCGATGCGGGCGATGATGGTGTTTCCAAATCTTCGATACTCCATGGGTCTCCTCCTTTGGCTTCGTTATCTGGATTATACCGCGCCCCCTGCCGGCATGCAAGGGGCGCGGCGGAAATTATTCGAGCTCGAACGCGCCGGTATAGAGCTGGTAGTATACGCCCTTTTCGGCGATGAGCTTTTCATGGCTGCCGCGCTCGATGATGCGGCCGTGGTCGAGCACCATGATGACATCGGCGTTTTTGACCGTTGAGAGCCGGTGCGCGATGACGAACACCGTGCGGCCCTCCATGAGCTTATCCATGCCGCTTTGCACGAGCGCCTCCGTGCGGGTATCGATGGAGCTGGTCGCCTCGTCGAGGATCATGACCGGTGGGTCGGATACGGCCGCGCGCGCAATGCTCAGCAGCTGGCGCTGGCCCTGGCTCAGGCCGCTGCCGTCGCCCTTGAGTACAGTGTTGTAGCCGTCCGGCAGCATGCGGATGAAGTGATCGGCGTTGGCGAGCTTTGCCGCCGCAATGCATTCGTCATCCGTCGCGTCCGGATTGCCGTAGCGGATGTTTTCCATGACGGTGCCGGTGAAGAGGTTCACGTCCTGGAGCACAATGCCGAGACTGCGGCGCAGATCGGCCTTGCAGATCTTATTGATATTGATGCCGTCATAGCGGATCTTGCCGTCGGCAATGTCGTAGAAGCGGTTGATGAGGTTCGTGATCGTCGTCTTTCCGGCGCCGGTCGCGCCGACGAAGGCCACCTTCTGGCCGGGTTCGGCATAGAGCGTGATGTCGTGCAGGACTTCCTTATCCGGCGTGTAGCCGAAGTCCACATGGTCGAACACGACGCGGCCCTCGAGCTTCGTGTACGTGACCGTACCGTCGCCGTGCGGATGCTTCCACGCCCAGAGACCGGTGTGGTGGTCAGCCTCGACGAGCGCACCGTTTTCTTCCTTCGCGTTGACGAGCGTCACATAGCCGTCGTCCGTCTCCGGCTCGGCGTCCATGAACGCAAAGATGCGCGATGCGCCGGCCAGCGCTGTGACGATGGAGTTAAACTGGTTGGAGATCTGCGAAATGGGGTTTGTAAACCCGCGCGAGAGCGTCAGGAACGACGCAATCATGCCGAGCGTGAGCGTGTTCATGCCGGTCAGACCGAGGTTCGGTGTGCCGGCAATGGCCATCGTGCCGCCGATGACGGCAATGATGACATACTGCAGGTAACCGACGGCGTTCATCATCGGCATCATGCTGTTGGCCATGCCGCTGGCGCGCGCGGCGTTTTCCGCCCAGACGCGGTTGCGGCGGTGCAGTTCCGCCTTGCTCTGCTCTTCGTGGCAGAACACCTTGACGACCTTCTGGCCGTTGACCATCTCTTCGACATAGCCGTTGAGACTCGCCAGCGCCGTCTGCTGCGCCATGAAGTAGCCGCCGATGCGGCCGGTGAGCCTGCGCACAAACACAAGAATGAGCGCCATGACCGCGCAGACGATCAGCGTCAGCCAGACGCTGATATACAGCATGCAGAAGAACACGACCGTCAGCGTAAACACGGACGACACGAGCTGGGCCATGGACTGCGCGATCATCTGGCGCAGCGTGTCGGTATCGTTCGTATACAGGCTCATGATGTCGCCGTGCGTATGCGTGTCAAAATAGCGGATAGGCAGGCGCTGCATCTTTTCAAACATCTCGTCGCGGATGCGCTTGAGCGTGCCCTGGGCGATCGTGACCATGCGGCGGTTATACAGCCACGTGGCCAGCGTGCCGACGAGGTACACGCAGCCGATCGTGACCAGCGCGCGGATCAGGCCGGAAAAGTCCGGCGACGCCGTGCCGAGCATGGGCACAATATAGCCGTCGATCAGCTTCTGCAGGAACATGGATGAGGCCGCGCCGGCGACCGCGCTGAGTAGAATACAGACGGTCACGAGCACGAGCGTGCCCTTATAAGCGCGCATATACGACAGCAGGCGCTTGAGCGTCTGGGAATCAAACTTCGGGCGTTCAGGCATCGTCCTCGCCTCCCTTCTGCTGGGACTCATAGACTTCGCGGTAGATCGCGCTCGTGCGCAGCAGCTCCTCATGGCTGCCGACATCGGCAATGTGTCCGTCGTCGAGCACGACGATGCGGTCCGCGTTCTGCACGGAGCTGATACGCTGCGCGATGATGATCTTCGTCGTCTCCGGGATATAGGCCGAAAAGGCCTGCTGGATCTGTGCGTCCGTGCGCGTATCGACGGCGCTCGTCGAGTCGTCGAGGATGAGCACCTTCGGCTTTTTCAGCAGCGCGCGGGCGATGCACAGGCGCTGCTTCTGGCCGCCGGAGACGTTCGTGCCGCCCTGCTCGATATAGGTGTCATAGCCGTCCGGCATGACGGAAATGAATTCATCCGCACACGCGAGCACGCAGGCGTGACGGAGCTCCTCGTCCGTGGCGTTTTCGTTGCCCCAGCGGAGGTTTTCCTTGATCGTTCCGGAAAACAGCTCGTTTTTCTGCAGCACCATGGCAACGGCGTTGCGCAGCGTCTCCAGATCATAATCGCGCACGTCCACGCCGCCGAGCGTCAGCCTGCCGCCGGTGACATCGTACAGACGCGGGATGAGCTGCACGAGCGAGGACTTGGACGCGCCCGTGCCGCCGATGACGCCGATCGTCTCGCCGGAACGGATGTGCAGATCAATGTCATCGAGCACCTTTTTGTCCGCCTTGGAGGCGTAGACAAAACTCACATGGTCAAAATCAATGGCGCCGTCGCGCACGGCCATGACCGGGTGCTCCGGATTTTGAATGTCCGTCTTTTCCTCGATCACCTCGGCGATGCGGCGCGCGGACGAGAGCGAGATCGTCAGCATGGCAAAGACCATGGACAGCATCATCAGGCTCGAGAGGATCTGCATGGCATAGGTGATGAGCGCAGTGAGGTTGCCGGTCGTCAGGCCGAGCGCCGGGTCGTTGCCGCTGGCGATGATGGCCTTGGCACCGAGCCAGGAGATGATGATCATGCACGCGTAGATGCATGACTGCATCAGCGGCGCGTTGAGCGTGATGAGCCGCTCGCCCTTGGAAAAGTCCTTGTAAATGCGCTCGGAAATGGCGCCGAATTTGCGGATCTCGTGCTGTTCCTGATTAAAGGACTTCACGACACGGATACCGCGGACATTTTCCTGCACGACGTTATTGAGCTCGTCATATGTGCGGAAAACGCGCGTGAAGACCGGAAACACGCTGCGGATGATAAAAAACAGCGCCACGGCAAGGATCGGCAGAATGATGAGAAACGTCATGGAGATGTCACGGCTGATGCGGAACGACACGATCATGGAAAAGACCAGCATGACCGGCGCACGGATCGCCATACGCATGAGCATCTGAAAGGCGTTCTGCACGTTCGTGACATCCGTCGTCAGGCGCGTGACGATGGACGCAGTGGAAAACTTATCGATGTTGGAAAATGCGAAGGTCTGCACGTTGTTGTACATATCCTCGCGCAAATTCGCGCCGAAACCGACGGATGCCCGCGCTGCGATGCGCGCTGCAAGCACGCCGGTCGCGAGCTGGAACGCCGCCAGCAGCAGCAAAAACGCACCGAACTTCCAGACCGCCGCCATACTGCCGCCCTCAATGCCGAAGTCGATGAGGTTGGACATATACAGCGGGATCACGATCTCAAACACGACCTCCAGCGCCGAGAGCAGGACCGTCACGAGCGCGGGGCCTTTGTTTTCCCGCAGGCTGCGGGACAATGTATGAAGCATGGATTTCCTCCTTCCTGAATCACGGACCGATCAGCCGAGGTCGGCATAGATCGTGCGCAGGGCCGATTCCAGCGCCGCGATCTGTTCCGGCGTCAGCGAGCGCAGCATCTGCTGCTCCGTTGCGTTGATCGTTGCCTGCATCTCGTGCGCGATCGCGGCAGCACGCTCCGTCTGGCCGACGATCTTGCTGCGTTTGTCCGCCGGATCGAGCCGGCAGCGCACGAAGCCGTTTTGCTCCATGCGGCTGATGATACCCGCCACCGTCGGGTGCGACACCTGCAGGAACCCTTCGATCTCCTTCTGCGTCGCCTGACCGCCGTTGCGGTTCAGATAACCCAGCACGCGGCTTTGCGTCAGCGTCAGCCCCTGCTGCGCGAGATCGGCATCTGCCCGCATTTTGATCTTATCCGTGATCATTTTTAATAGACATCCGATTTGGAATTGCTCCATGATACACCTCCAAATGTGTAGCACGCTACGCATTATAAGGACATTCTCGCAAAACGTCAAGAGACTTCATAAATTGTTTACACGCGAAAACAGCCGCAAAAAGCGCCCGTCTGCCATGGCAGACGGGCGCTGAAAAATGTTGGAATCACAGGTGCTGGTCGCGGTCGATCTTGTCGTAGTGCTTGAGCAGGATGCCCTCCATGACGGAGGTCAGCTTCATGTCCAGGTTCCAGAAATAGATGACAAACGTGACCACAAACGCGCCGAGTGCGCCGAGCGACACACCCATAAGGGCCTTGAGCAGCTTGCTTTTCAGATTGTTCATGTTCGATCTCCTCTCTGATTACCAGGACTTGTCGTCCTTCAGGATCTCCAGGCTCGGATCCACGGGCTCTTCCTGCATGACGGTGCGCATGTAATCATTGACCTGCTGGCGCACGCCCTGACGCGAGACCACGCGCGGGTCAAACAGATCGTGCGTGACCCAGATGAGGTGGATGCCGTGCTCGCGGGCGCGCTCCTCAAACAGGCCGTGCATGCCGTCGAGCGCCTTGCAGCTCATGTGCTCCCAGAGGATGACCATGTCGGCGTTGAACTGCTCGCAGAACTCCCAGAGCTCGTCGAGGAGGACCTTGTAGCCGCCGTGGGTGCGGTTGCGCATGATCATGTTCTCGGTCAGCCAGGCCATGTCGTAATACGCCTGCTCGCGGTTTTCGGGCGTGTCCTCCGTGACGAGTTCGCGCGTCGAGACCATGGAGAGCATATCCGTCAGCGGCACGATGCCCCAGCAGTTGAGCAGCCAGACGAGGAAGTCCATGTAAAAGTGCGACTGCACGCCCCAGACGATGGCGCGGTGGCGGTATTCGTTGGCGGCCTTCTTCTGCTTGCGGTAGGCGCGCTCAGCAAGCTCGGTGATCTTGCGGTCGGCCTCGCGGAACGCGGGGACCTTGCCGCAGATGGCCATGTAGTTCGTCTCGGTATACAGCGCGAGGTTGGAGCCAAAGACCTGCGGGTAGTCGGTCTTGTTCATCTCCAGCCACTCGAGGCGGCACTTGGTGGCATAGTTCACGCGCTCTGCGCACTCGAAGTACGCCTTCCAGTCCCACTTCTTGCCGGTGTGCTCCTCAATGAAGGCGATGGCGTTGCGGATCTCCTGCGCGGCGTATTCCTGCACATCATCCTCGCGGTGGCGCAGGGGCGCGGCGAGCTGGAACACCGGGATGCCGTCCTCGAGCTCGAGGCGCTTGGAGATAACGCCGTTGCCGAGCAGAGAACCGTCGCAGGTCGTATTGCACTGCACGGCGCAGGCGCCGAGCACGGGCGCATCGTCGTCGATGGACACGCCGGCCTCGGCCTCCGGCATCGGGCAGACGTCGCCCGCGAGGCCGTATTCCTGCGCAATGTCGATATAGTGCTCAGCCGCGTGCTGGTTGAGCAGCACGGAGACATAGGTGGACGGCGTCTCGCGGCTCAGGCACTTGAGCGTCGGGAAGCCCATCATGACGGCAGTCATCTCGTTTTCATCCACGAGCACGACCTTGTCGGAAAACTTCTTATCGTTGCCGATACGGCGGTCGCCGCGGAAGAGGCTGTCGAGCAGCTTTGCCACATCCTCAATGACGAGGTCCTGCTCCAGGTGGCAGATACGCAGATATTCATCGCGCAGGCCCTGGGTGTGACGGTCGACCATCATGGGCACGGCCAGATAGTTGGCCATCCAGCGATAGCGGAACATGGCCTTGATGTTGCGCGGCTTGATGATGAACTTTGCAAGGATGGTCATGATGTGCAGCCAGCGGCTGTAATCATAGAGCGTGTCCTTGACGCCGCGCCACTCGCGGCGGTTGCGTACCTTTCCTTCAGTGTAGAACTTGCCGAAATTTTCGCAGCCAATTCTCTTGTTGGACATCACTGTTTCCCCCCTTGAATCTTCTTGATCTCCATGCTTTCCACGAATGCCTGCACACGGGTGCGCATCTGGCCGGAGGAAGCGATGTTATACGGGCGGTCAACGGACAGGACGGGATAGCCGTAGTCATCGTTGAGGATGTGCGAGCCGAGCATGCGCTCGTACGCCCACGGGTCGCAGAACTTGATCTGCTCGTAAATGATGCCGTCAGCCTCGTACTCCTTGGCAAGCTGATCGACGTATTCGCGGCGGCCGATCATCTTGGGCATATTCATGTAGCGCGGGCACTGGGCGCGGTTCATGTACTGTCGGCAGATCTGGGTCAGCGCGTCCTCGTCGTCCGTCAGCGTGATCGGGTCGCGGCCCGGGAACGAACCGTAGCAGAAGCGGTCGGCACAGACATAGGCGCCGGTCTCTTCGACGAGCTTAATGAAGTCAATATCATCGACCTCGGAGCCGACGACGACCACACGCGCACGGTACGGATTCTTCTTGTCCGGGCGGCGGGTCTTGAGCTCCTTGAGCGTCTCCTCGAGCTTGTCGATGAGCAGATACTTCGGCGCGACATAGGTCGCGAGTGTGATGACGTGGAACTCATAGCCCGTAATGCGCGGGTTGGGCCCCTTGCGGTACTCGCCGATGGCCCGGATGAGCTCGCACACGCGGTTGTGCTCGGCGACGGCCTTGCGGATGGCCGCGTCCGAGACGTCGATGCCATAGACTTCGTGCAGCGGCGTGAGGATATGGTTGCGGCACTGGAGCACGTACAGATTCAGGCCGTTGTCGTCCGCCTTCATCGGGATCTCCATGTACTCAAAGAAGAACTTCGGCTTGTCCTTGCCCATGGTCTTGAGCAGCTCCATGTTCTCCACGGCGCGGTTCATCATCGAGCAGCCGTCCGGCGTGATCATGCAGTCGGCAAAGTTGTAGCCGCCCTCAATGGCGCGCTCAAGCAGCGCGCGGCTATACTCGCACAGGAAGCTGGTCATATAATACGTGGCCATTTCCATGGAACCGGTGCGCGGTGCGCGCAGGCGCGTTGAGAAAGCGCCGGGCAGGTTCAGCAGCGGCTCGGGCGTGTTTTCGCAGGCATAGGCAACGCAGATCTTCCCCTCGTTCTGCGCCTGTGCGATCAGGTCATTGTGTGCTTCCTGCAAAAGGTTTTCGAAGTACAAAAGATGTTTCAGGTCTTTCATGGTTCACTCCCTCTTCGTTTGTTTTTCTATTAAAAGCGGCTGCGCGACCGCTTCTGTCTTTTTTCTGCCCATAGGCAGGGATGCGTGCCGGGATCAGCGCGCCTCAATTTGCTTGATATTGATCTCATTGCCCTGCTGCAGCCAGGTGTTGCCGCTGCCGCAGTGCGGACAGGTCTTGCCGTATTGTACGGTCGGGTAAGTGGTCTTGCAGTCGTCGCACCAGGTGACGGCCGGAATGATCTCATACAGGAATTTCGTGCCCTGAATGATCGGTTCCTTCTTGGTATACCAGTTCCAGCAGTCCTCAAGATATTCCGGCACAATGCCGGAGACCTCACCGAATTCGAGCGTGACCGACTCGATCTCGGTGAGGTTGTTTTCCTTGGCGATCTCCTGCACCTGCTTGACGACATAAGTAACGATACTCAGCTCGTGCATGGGGGCTCCTTTCAAACGGGCGGGCACAGCGGGAAGGGTTCTGTGCCCGCCTCATAATGGATGGATTACTTTTTCTTTTCCGCCAGGGACTTCTTGATGATCTTCACCTGACGCTTGGCGGCGTAGGGACCGATAGCCTTGAACTTGTCCTCGGCCGGGATCATCTTGCTGTTTTGCGGACGCACGCGCTTGAGGTGGATGGCATCGAATTCGCACTTGGTCGTGCAGATGCCGCAGCCGATGCACTTGTTCGGATCGACAACGCTGCGGCCGCAGCTCAGGCAGCGGGACGCCTCGGAGCGGATCTGCTCTTCGGTGAACGTCACGCGGTCGTCCTGCATGGTGCGCACCTTCTTGCTGTCGATAGCAACGGCGGCACGTGCGGGCTTTTTGATCTTCTCGGTCGGCAGAACGATATCGTCCTTATTGAGCTCCTTGAACTCGCGGGTGTTGCGGTGGATCGTCAGGGTCTGACCCTTATTGACGAAGCGGTGGATGGACACCGCGCCCTCGCGGCCGGTCGCGATCGCGTCGATCGTGTACTTCGGGCCGGTGGCGCAGTCGCCGCCGACAAAGATATCGGGCTCGTTGGACTGGAACGTCACGGCGTCGTGTGTGATCAGGCGGCCGTCGGCCGTCTCTGCCGCGGTGCCGGCGAGAACACCGCCGTAGACCGAGCGCTGGCCGATGGCGACCAGAACGTTGGTGCACGGGACGGTGATGGTCTCGTTCTCGTCATAGACCGGGGCGAACCTGCCGCTCGCGTCGCGGACGGACACGCAGCGCATGAGCTCGATGCCGGTGACTTTGCCGCCCTCGCCGAGGATGGCCTTCGGTGCCCAGGAGTTGTTGATGACGACACCGTCAGTGATGCCGGCGTTCTTCTCGTCCGGAACGGTGGGCATCTCTTCGTCCTTCTCGAGGCAGTACATGTTCACGCTGCCCTTGGTCAGACGCAGAGCCGCACGTGCCACGTCGATGGCCGCGTTGCCGCCGCCGATGACGACCACGTCGCCCGTGAGCTTCTTGAGCTTGCCGGCGTTGACTTCACGCAGGAAGTCGAGGCCGCTCTTAACACCGGTGAGATCTTCGCCGGCGATGTTGAGCTTCGACGCCTGCTGCAGGCCGACCGCGACATAAAACGCCTGGTAGCCCTCTTCGCGCAGCTGCTGGATGGTGACGTCCTTGCCGACTTCGACGCCGCATTTGAACTCCACGCCCATCTCGCACAGCACGTCGATCTCGGACTTGACAACGTCCTTGCCGATGCGGAAGCTCGGGATGCCGTTGACGAGCATACCGCCGGGCACGGCTTCCTTCTCGAACACGACCGGGCTGTAGCCCTCGATGGCCAGGAAGTAGGCGCAGGACATGCCGGCCGGGCCGCCGCCGATGATGGCGATCTTCTGGTCAAATTTCTCGTGCGTGCAGGAATTCATGGGCGGCACATAGCGGTGCTCGGCCTTCATGTCCTGCTCGGCGATGAACTTCTTGATCTCGTCGATGGCCAGCGGCTCGTCGACGGTGCCGCGGGTGCAGGCATCCTCACAGTACTTTCTGCAGATGCTGCCGCAGACGGCCGGGAACGGGTTATCCTTCTTAATGAGCTTGAGCGCGTCGGCATAACGGCCGTCGCCCGCCATCTTGATGTAGCCCTGGATGGCGATGTGCGCCGGGCAGGCGGCCTTGCAGGGTGCCGTGCCGGTCGGCCAGGTCTGGATGCAGCCGTTCTCGTTGCGGTAATTCTTGTTCCAGTGATCCTCGCCCCACTTGGTGTCGTCCGGCAGCTCGTGGTGCGGATACTGGATGGGTCCTTCCTTCGTGCAGAGCTTCTGGCCGAGACGCACAGCGCCGGCCGGGCAGGTCTCGACGCACTTGCCGCAGGCAACGCACTTCTCGGGGTCGCTCTCAGCCACGTAAGCAGAGGCGGACAGGTTCGGCGTGTTGAACAGCTGGCTGGTGCGCAGTGCGTTGCAGACGCCGACAGCACAGTTGCAGATACCGAAGATCTTGTTCTCGCCGTCGATATTCGTGATCTGGTGGACATAGCCGCGGTCCTCGGCCTTCTGGAGGATCTCCATCGCCTCTTCATAGGTGATGTCGTGGCCATGGTTCGTCTCGCGGCAGTAGTCGGCAAAGTCGCCGACGCCGATACACCACTCGCCTTCCACGTCGCCGGAGCCCTCGCCGCGGATGCGCTGCTGCTTGCGGCAGGAGCACACGGACACACCGATGTGGCCCTCGTACTTCTTCAGCCAGTGGGACAGGTGCTCGATCGGCAGAGACTTGCTCTCGGCCGGAATGGCCTTCTCGACCGGGATAACATGCATGCCGATGCCGGCGCCTCCGGGAGGCACCATCTCGGTGATGCCCGCCAGCGGCAGATACGCCATGCGCTCGAAGAAGTCTGCCGTCTCCGGGAACATATCCGCCTGCTCGGGGTTGATCATCATGATCTCGGCGCTGCCGGGAACGAACATATCCAGCACCCAGCGCTTTTCATGGTTCGGATTCTTGCCGTCGAGGTTCTCCCAATGGAACTCGACCAGACCACTCTCGCTGATGGCCTGCATCGCTTTTTCCAGATAGGCTCTGTCAAACTGCGGGTTCTTCTTTGCGAGCTGCTCGATCGTGAGCGGCACACGCTTTTTCATGGTCAGGGCGATATCGAGGATATCGTCCGCCATCTTCTGATCGTACTTTAACGCCGTGAACTTGAGGGCGGAGTTGATGCCGAGATACTCCGGAGAATCCGGCGTGATCTTGTCCTTGCCGAGCAAGACTGTTGCGCGATCCGTGATTTCTTTTCCGAGCTTTGCAATTTTCTCGTCTTTTGTCATGTTATCGCTTCCTTCTTCATTAGATTGCAGTCAAACGACATCCGTCCGTTCCGACACAAGAACGGATTCGGATGCAGCTATGTTAATTAATTAACCCTGCAATGTCAAGGAGTCCGGAGCTTTTTTGAAACAAGTCACAAAAAATCTGCAAAGAAATTGCGAATAGATTTTTTCGCGTGTTGAAACGCGGAGACAAATGCCGTATAATGTTTGAAAAATAAGAACATTTTTCGTCAGGAGTGTTATGGATGCAAGATTCTGCCCGAAAGTTCAAAGAGGAAGTCGCGCAAGCCGCGATCTCCCTGTTCAAGCGCAACGGATACAACAACGTAACCGTAAACGAGATCTGCAAGGAGTGCGGCATCTCCCGCTCCGTATTCTACTCCTCGTTCAACGGCAAGCGCAGCATTCTGGAATACATGGTGGAAAAACCGCAGCACAACGATGATGCGAGCTTTATGAAATTTGCGCACGCAGACAATGACTTCGAGCGCATCTGGCAGCTGTTCGACCGGTTTATTACGATCGCTTACGACTTCGGACCGGAACTGACCAGCACGCTGTTCATCATGCAGTTTGAGTCCCCTGAGGGCATCCGCGCAGCTGTGCACGCGCTCGATGATCTGTTTGCGACACTGGCCACAAACTGTGCCAAGTCAGGCATTATCGACACGGAGGAGCCGCCGGATCTGCTGTCGCGCATCGCGACAGATCTGGTCTGCCATGAGCTCTATGTCTGGTGCAGTCAAAAGGGCAACTTCTCGCTGCGCGCGCGTGCGCGGCAGTATGCAGAGGTCGCCTACCACGTCAAGCCGGAATACCGCATGCCGGCCGAACAGCGGGATGCTCTGTGACTTGCAGCACACGGCCGCCGCCTGAATCTGTGCATGCAATACCATGGCGCTTTCAGTCAGTGACGTAAAATCACGCCGACACAGGGACTGAACAATCTGCTGCTTGGGAAATGATACATGAATAAATATGTTTATAAGCTCGGAGAATTCAGCGGCAGTGATTACCTCGAATTCAGAAAGGGAAATTCTGGTGCTGGCAGGAAGTTTCTTCGACAAGATTCACTGTATGTACTGGACAACGCGTTTTACTTTTTCCTGGAAAGCGCATTTCAAAAAGTCTTTGTGTCATTCGATATGTTTGAAGATACTAGTGTTACAAGAGGAGAATGGCGAAAAATGATGCAGCTGAACATTCCAGAAACCGTTCTCCCCGAATTTGTAAGCGATGCTAAGGAAACGATATCTGCTATAGACCGTTGGGTCACAGAAGAAATCGGAGAGAACGAAGAATTCATTGTCATTGGCGTATAACAAAAAAGAGCTATCTGATTTCAAATGAAGTCAGATAGCTCTTTTCTTATGAATCATAAAATCATAAAATTTTGTTGCCAAATCGTTGCCACGATGGGCATCAAGGCTCAAAAAGTCCAGTGTTTACGGGCTTTTTTCGACCTCTGAATCATTCCCACTCGATCGTGGCGGGCGGTTTGGACGTAATATCGTAGACGATGCGGTTAATACCCTTGACCTCGTTGACGATGCGCACGGAGACGCGGTCGAGCACGTCGTACGGAATGCGCGTCCAATTGGCGGTCATGAAGTCCGTCGTCGTGACGCTGCGCAGCGCGAGCGTATAGTCATACGTGCGGCCGTCGCCCATGACGCCGACGGAGCGCATATTCGTCAGCACCGCAAAGTACTGATTCATCGTCTGCTCCAGATGTGCCTTGGCGATCTCGTCGCGGAAGATGAAGTCCGCGTCGCGCAGGATGTCCAGCTTATCCTTGGACACCGCGCCAAGGCAGCGGATGGCCAGACCCGGCCCCGGGAACGGCTGGCGCATGACCAGATACTCCGGCAGACCGAGCTCGCGGCCGAGCGCGCGCACCTCGTCCTTGAACAGCAGACGCAGCGGCTCAATGATCTCCTTGAAATCTACAAAGTCCGGCAGGCCGCCGACGTTGTGGTGGCTCTTGATGACGGCAGCGACATTCGTGCCGGATTCGATCACGTCGGGATAGATCGTACCCTGAGCCAGATAATCCACTGAGCCGATCTTCTTGCCCTCATCCTCAAAGACGCGGATGAACTCCTCGCCGATGATCTTGCGCTTCGTCTCCGGGTCAGAGACGTCCTTCAGGCGCGTGAGAAAGCGCTCTTCCGCGTTGACGCGCACAAAATTGATGTCCCAGTTCTGGAACGCAGCCTCGACCTCGTCGCCCTCGTTCTTGCGCAGCAGACCGTGGTCGACAAAAATGCACGTGAGCTGATTGCCGACCGCCTCCGCCAGCAGCGCGGCCGCGACCGAGGAATCCACCCCGCCGGAAAGCGCCAGCAGCACCTTGCCGCTGCCGACTTTGGCACGGATCGACTCAATGGACTTGCGCATGAAGTCGCCCATCGTCCAGTCACCGGTCGCGCCGCAGACCTCATACAGGAAGTTGCGCAGCATGGCCTGACCATACTCGGTGTGATTGACCTCCGGGTGGAACTGCACGCCATAGAAGCCGCGTGCTTCATCGCAGATGCCGACCGTCGGGCAGGCAGCCGAGTGCGCCACGAGCCGGAACGACTCCGGCACCTTGGCCATGTAATCGCCGTGGCTCATCCACGTGATGCTCTGCTCCGGCAGGCCGCGGAAAAGGCGGCAGTCGGTATCGAACCAGGTCTGCGTCTTGCCGTACTCGCGCGCGGTGTCTTTGCCGGCGGCGGTCACTTCCCCGCCGAGATACTGCGCCATAAGCTGGCAGCCGTAGCAGATGCCAAGAATGGGGATGCCAAGCTGGAAGATCTCGGGATCCACCTGCGGCGAACCTTCGGCGTACACACTCTGCGGGCCGCCGGTGAAGATGATGCCGATGGGGTCAAAGGCACGGATCTCGTCGACGGACATGGTGTGCGGCTTGACTTCGCAATACACATTGCACTCGCGCACACGGCGCGCAATGAGCTGATTATACTGCCCTCCAAAATCGAGGACGATGACAGACTGATTCGGCATGGATGACGCTCTCCTTATTCGACGGTAACGGATTTGGCAAGGTTTTTCGGCTTATCGATCGCGCAGCCATTGGCCTTCGCAACATAATAAGCAAAGAGCTGCAGCGGCACGATCTCCGCCGGGACAACGAACAGATTATCCATCCGCGGCACAAGGATGACATCATCCGCCTCGGAATAGATGGCCCGGTTGCCCTCGAGCGCCACGCCGAGCACGCGCGCACCGCGCGCCTTGACCTCCTTGACGTTGCTCATGGTCTTGTCAAACAGCGGCTCGTAGCACGCGACAGCGATGACGAGGCGATTTTCTTCGATGAGCGCGATGGTGCCGTGCTTGAGCTCGCCCGCGGCATAGGCCTCCGAGTGCAGGTAAGAGATCTCCTTGAGCTTCAGCGAGCCCTCCATGCAGACGGCATAGTCCACATTGCGGCCGATGAAGAACAGGGACGGATTGTTTTTATAGCGCTCGGCAAGCTGCGCGATCTGCGGGTTGAGATCGATGGCGCGCTGCACCATCTGCGGCAGGATCATGAGATCGTCCGTGAGTTTCGCAGCCTCTTCCCTGCTCAGGCAGCCGCGCTTTTCGCCCAGATAGAGCGCCAGCAGATACAGCACCGACACCTGCGTGGTGTAGCCCTTCGTGGTCGCAACGGCGATCTCCGGGCCGGCCCATGTGTAAATGACATCGTCCGAGATGCGGGCGATCGTGCTGCCGACAACGTTGACGATCGAGAGCACATAAGCGCCCTTGCCCTGCGCCTCGCGGATGGCGGCGATGGTATCCGCCGTCTCGCCGGACTGCGAGATGATAATCATGAGCGTGTGCTCATCCACGATCGGGTCGCGGTAGCGGAACTCGCTCGCGAGGTCGGCATCGACCGGGATGTGCGTGAGCTTTTCGAGCGCGTATTTGCCCGCCTGACCGGCATAAAACGCCGAACCGCAGGCCGTGATCATAATTTTGTTGAAGCCCATGAGCTGTGCATCCGTCATCTTCAGCTCGTCAAACACGACGCGGTGATCCTTCACGCGCGGGTCGAGCGTGGACTTGATGGCGCGCGGCTGCTCCATGATCTCCTTGAGCATAAAGTGCTCATAGCCGCCCTTTTCGGCCGCCTCAATGTCCCACGCGACGCGGGAAACGGGCTTTTCGATTGGCTTGCCGGTGCAGTCAAAGACGGTATAACTGTCGGCACGCACCTCGGCGAGCTCCCCATCGTCGAGATAGACCACATTTTTCGTGTGCGACACGAGTGCCGTCACATCAGAGGCAAAGAAGTTTTCGCCCGCGCCGACGCCGATAATGAGCGGGCAGCCGTTGCGCGCGAGGAACATCTGCTCCGGACAGTCGGCGCACAGGATGCCGAGCGCGTAGCTGCCCTCCAGACGCCCGAGCGTTTTGAGCACGGTGTCCTTGAGATTGCCGTCGCCGGTATAATACATATCCAGCAGGTGCACAATGACCTCGGTATCCGTCTCACTATGGAACACAAAGCCCTTGGCCTGCAGCATCTCGCGCAGCTCCATGAAGTTTTCGATGATGCCGTTTTGCACGATGGCGAACTTGCCGTCGTTGCTCACATGCGGGTGGGCGTTTGCCTCCGTCGGTGCGCCGTGCGTTGCCCAGCGCGTATGGCCGAGGCCAATGTAGCCATGAAGATCCTCACCATCATGCGTTTTGGCAAAAAGGTTCTTGATCACGCCGCAGGCCTTGGCCAGTTCGATCGTGCTGCCGTCGAGCACAGCGATGCCGGCCGAGTCATAACCGCGGTATTCGAGCTTTTGGAGCCCTTCGAGAAGGATCGGCGCAGCCTGCTGCGCGCCGACGTATCCAACGATTCCACACATAGTCGGTTCTCCTTATTATTTTGAAAAGTCATCGTTATCGCAATTCTATGCCGGCGCCGTACAAATACGTACAAAACGCCAAAATAGCATGCTAAATTCTATACCGATATCCCGTCCGTGTCAAGTTACGGTTTGTGAACACTGCATAGACCGCGGTCCCCGCTGCCGCAGACCATCCGGTCAAGGGAAAACGAAAAGCGAAATCGCTGCTTCAAGCGGCAATACACTTTTCAAGATGGAGACCGCGTCCTCGGTTGATGTACGATTTACATATTACAAATTATCAAAGCATTCTGGTAAGCACGTGTGCATGCGCATACCATGCGCATACATAGACAAATCAAATATGGGCGGTGTTAACGCACCACCCATAGAAATCCAGTCTTCATGGTTTTTTCGCAGTCCAACGTGTAATATTCCGAAAGCCGTTCATAACATATTCCAGTGTCCGCCGTTTAAGTTCCGCTGGATAATCAACGACCTGTATATCCAGCAGTGCTTTCGAATAGCGGCAATAACGAATCCTTAATAGAAACGGCCTCGTTGCTTTCTCCTGAATGTGAAGCACGTTTTGCAAAAACAGCGCCTGATCATGACTCCACGAATAAATACTTCGCAGCTTCAAGACCTCGCCTTCCTGCGTCCGAAGCAAGAAGCGATATCGCTCCATATTCCATTCTTTTGGATAATACGATGTCGCGTAGATGCTGCGTGTCCCATAACGGGTAAACTGATTGGACTGAGATTTGTCCTCCTTTACACAAATGAACACACCAGTCACCACACATATTGTTTGATTCTTTTTATCACACAGACTCTTAATCAAAAGCGGCGCATCAAAAATAGCTGCTATGACCGTGCTAACCCCCAAACACACAAGCACACACATCTGCGTAAACTTGGAGTCATATCCATAGAAGATAAGCATCAGCAAACTGGGAAACTGAAACAAAATATAATCGAGCACGCAAGCAACGGTGCCCTCGTAGATATACGGCCTGACCACTCGATATACCGGATTTTTCTCTTTCTGCTGCTCTTTCATGTGCCACTCCTGTCAACAAGGAAGATTATTTATCCGTTCCCATAAAAGTGATTATGTCTGAAAAACGCAATCATTGCAACCGAATGGCGCACATTCTCTTACGCCGGAAGCTGCCGGAAAGAAAGGCAAACGCCGACAAAAAAGCTTGCAAAAATTGCATTTTTCTGCTCTGCATACTTCCGTCCTGTCCGCAGAAAATAGTAGCGGGTCAAGAAACCCAAAACGAGAAAAGGAGATGGAAAACGAAATGGCTAGTTCCAAGAGCAACAACCTTGTCAACCCCAATGCGCGTGAGGCGATGAACCGCTTCAAGATGGAAGCCGCGTCCGAGATGGGCGTGAACCTGAAGCAGGGTTACAACGGTGATCTGACGTCCCGTCAGGCCGGCAGCATCGGCGGCCAGATGGTCAAAAAGATGATCGCCGCCTACGAAAACGGCATGCAGTAATCTGAGCAAATCCTAAAAAAGCAGGGTCGCGGAATTCCGCGGCCCTGTTTTCCTGTTCACATCATTCTATTTGCATCATTTCCCGGGATAGGCGGCAAAAAACGCCTCGATCTCGGCGGCTGGGGCCGTGCATGAGCCCTGGATCATGGTCGGCTTGCCGCCGCCGCGGCCGGAGATGGCCGTGTAGATGGCCTTTGCCTCTGCGCGCAGATCGACCGTGCGGCTGCCGATGATATAGCGATAGCCCTCCGCGTCGCTGCCGGTGAAGGCGGCGCAGACGCCGCCGGCGAGCAGCATGCCGGCATTGACAAATTCGCGCATGGCGACCGGGTCGTCAAAGCGGTCGATGACGCAGATGCTGCCGGGCGTTTCCTGCAGCAGCTGCAGGCGCTGCGCATTGAGGCGGCGCTCCAACTCTGCGGCTGCTGCCTTGTGCTGTGCGATCTCGTCGAGCAGACGCTGCACAGCCGGAACGACGTCCGCCTGCCGCACGGACAGCTGCGCCGAGAGCGCCGCGACCTGCGCACTCTTTTCCCGATAGTCCGCCTCCGCGTCCGACCCGCACAGGATCGTCACGCGCACGCCGCCGCGGTGGCGCATGACCGACGTGAACTTGATCGCGCCGATCTCGCCCGTGTGCGACACGTGCGGCGCGCAGCAGGCGCAGACATCGTAGCCCTCCACGGTCACAATGCGCACATCCTCCTTCAGGTCGAGCTTGCTGCGGTATTCCATATGCGCCAGCCGCTCCGGCGCCGGGTACTCCGTCCGGATCGGCACATTGCGGTACACAGCCTCGTTCGCGAGCCGCTCGATGTGCATGAGCTGCTGCCATGTGAGCTCGCCATTATAATCCATCGTGATCGCGTCTTCCCCAAGGTGGAAGCCAACGTTGTCAAATCCGTATTCGCTGTGGATCAGCCCCGAAATGATGTGCTCACCCGAATGGCCCTGCATGCGCCGGAAGCGCTGCGGCCAGTCGATCTCCCCGCGCACCTGCGCGCTGGGCGTGAGCGGTGCATCCGTATAGTGCACGATCGCATCCGGCAGGAGCTGCACATCGAGAACGTGCGCGCCGCCGAGCACGCCGGTATCAGCCGGCTGGCCGCCGCCCTCCGGGAAAAACACCGTCTGATCGAGCACAACGGCATAGCGCTCCCCGTCCGGGTCACAGCGCAGCACGGTCGCGGAAAAATCACGCCGGTGGCTGTCGAGATCATATAATTTCCTGGTCATGGTCAAATCCCCCATTTCTCATACCAGTATAACAGGATTTTTCGTCGCTCTCAACCCTTGCTTATTTGTGTCGAATATCGTATCCTTGAGCCACCAACAGAAATAAGGTGATATTATGAACCAGAAACTCAGAAATCTCGTCTACACCGCCATGCTCATAGCGCTGTGCTGCGTGGCGACGCTCGTCATCAAGATTCCGACCGTGACCGGCGGCTATCTCAACGCCGGCGATATTGTGGTCGTGCTCGCCGCCCTGCTGGCCGGCCCGCTCTACGGCGGCGTGGCTGCCGGTTTTGGCTCTGGCCTGGCGGACGTGATCTCCGGCTACATGAGCTACGCCCCCGGCACGCTCGTCGTCAAAGGGTGCGCGGCCGTGGTCGCGGCGCTGATCTTCCGCGCCTGCCGCAAAAAGAACTTCGGCTTCGCGCTGCTGAGCGCCATCTGCGGCGAGATCATCATGGTGCTGGGCTACTTTGTGTTCGAGGATTTCATTCTTGGCTACGGCATGGCCGCGGCGGCAGAGATCCCGGGCAACGCAGCGCAGGCTGCCGTCGGCATCGTGGGCGGTCTGGCGCTGTACTTTGCGCTGAACAAAGTGCCGCAGATCCGCGATTTCTCCGAGGCCGCGCTGGCAAAAAAGCAGAAATAAATCCATTCCATACGCAAAACAGCCGCTCCCGATCGGGAGCGGCTGTTATTTTATCGCTATTTACACCACGCGCACGCGGATGACCTCCGGGATACGGTCGATCTTTGCAACCTGATCGGCATCGAGGCGGCCGTTGAGGTCGATCATGGCATAGGCATACGCGCCGTAAGCCTTGTTGATCATGTTCTCAACGTTCAGGCCAGTGCTGCAGGTGATCTCGAGGAACTGGTTGAGCATCGTCGGCACGTTCTGGTGCAGGATGCACACGCGGCTGACGCCCATGCGCTCGAGCGTCGCGTCCGGGAAGTTGACGGAGTTTTTGATGTTGCCGTTGGCAAGATAATCATAGAGCTCGCGCGCGGCCATGACGGCGGACTTCTCCTCGCTCTCGGGCGTGCAGGCACCCAGATGCGGCAGCGCGATGATATTCTCCACACCGACGACCTTCTCATTGGGAAAGTCCGTGACATATTTGCCGACGCGGCCAGAAGCGATGGCGGCCAGCATGGCGTCGTCGTCCACGATCTCGGCGCGCGACTCGTTGATGATGCGCACGCCGTCTTTCATCTTGGAAAACGCCTTCGCATCGAGCATATGGAACGTCTGATCCGTGTATGGCACGTTGATGCTGATATAGTCCGCCTTGGCATAGATGCCGTCGAGATTCACCTCGTGCTTGACATCACGCGACAGACGCCATGCGGCGTCCACGGACAGGTACGGATCGTAGCCGCAGACATTCATGCCGAGCGACACGGCGGCGTTTGCGATGAGCGCACCGATTGCGCCGAGGCCGATCACCCCAAGCGTCTTGCCCATAAGCTCGGGGCCTGCAAACTGCGATTTGCCCTTTTCAACGAGCGCGGGGATATCCTTCCCCCGCCCGTTGAGCCCCTTGACCCAGTCGATGCTGCCGAGCACGTCGCGCGACGAGAGCACGAGCGAGCAGAGGATCTGCTCTTTGACCGCCTCGGCATTTGCGCCGGGCGAGTTGAACACGACGATGCCGCGATGGCAGCAGTCCTCGAGCGGGATGTTGTTCGTGCCGGCACCGGAGCGCGCAATGGCGATCAGGCTCGGCTCAAAGGCATAGCTGTGCAGGTCGGCCGAGCGCAGGATCAGGCCGTTCGGATCCGGAATGTTCTCCCCGACGATGCAGCCGCGCTCTTCGAGCTTCTGCAGGCCGCAGGGGGATATATGGTTCATGGTCTTAATTTTATACATGATGTTCTACCTCAAACTGTTTCAGATAATCCACGAGCGCATCCACACCCGCCATCGGCATGGCGTTATAGAGCGAAGCGCGCATGCCGCCGGCGATGCGGTGGCCCTTGAGATTCAGCAGACCGCGCGCCGCCGCGCCGCTGATAAATTCCTTATCGAGCGCATCGTCCCCGGTGCGGAACGTGACGTTCATATCCGAGCGGGAGCCCGGCTGCGCGCAGGGATGAAACAGCGCGCTGTTATCGAGAAAATCATACACCTTCGCGGCGCGTGCATGCTTGAGCTGCTGCATGCCTTCCACGCCGCCCTGCCGCTCGAGCCACGCGAGCACAAGTCCGAGGATGTAGATATTCCAGCACGGCGGTGTGTTGTACATGGAATCCTTGTCGATCATGCGCTGATAGCTGTACATGACCGGCGTAATGGGCAGCTCGTGTCCGGCGAGGCTGCGGTCAACGATCGCGACCGTCAGGCCGGCCGGGGCCATGTTCTTCTGCGCGCCGGCAAAGATCACGCCGTATTTTGACACGTCAACCGGGCGTGAAAGAATATCCGACGACATATCGCACGCAAGCGGCACGCGGCCGGTCTCCGGCACGTACTGCCACTCGGTGCCGTAGATCGTATTATTGGCACAGTAATAAAAATAGGACGCGTGCGCATCGAGCTGCAGCTCGCTCTGCTGCGGGATGCGGGTGTGGCCGCAGGTGGAGGTATCCGCCGCGATGTGCACCTTGCCGTACTTCTCGGCCTCTTTGGCCGCATTGCCGGAAAAATGCCCGGTCACGGCATAGTCCGCCGTCCCCTGCTCACCCATCAGATTGAGCGGGATCATGGAAAACTGCGCCGTGCCGCCGCCCTGCAGAAACAGGATCTCGTGTGTGTCCGGCACGGACAATGCAGCGCGGAAACGCGCCTTCACATCCTGAAAAATATCCGAAAAGGCCTGACTTCGGTGACTCATCTCCATCACGGACATGCCCGTGCCATGGTAATTGAGCAATTCCGTCTGCGCCTGACGGAGCACTTCCTCCGGCAGGACCGACGGTCCGGCAGAAAAATTGAACGTTTCACTTCGGGTCACGGAAATCGCCTCCAGGGGTCAAAATTCATCGCATGCAGCACATTCTGCATGGATTGAGAAAAGTCTAACACGTTCCGCAAAGCGCGTCAAACCAAATCCCCCACAAGCATTTGATCGGAAACGGCAGAGATTTTGACATTTTTCACAACGCCGCGCAGATCGTCCCCCGCAACGCGCACCAGACAATAGTTATCCGAGTGCCCGACCCAGTTTCCGTCGTGCTCCGTCTCGAACAAAACGGGTAAAATCCGGCCGACCTGCTGCGCCAGATAGCGCTGCTTGCAGGCATCGGCCACGCGCTGCGCCTCGTGCGCGCGCGCCGACTTGACCGCGTGGCTGAGCTGCTCCGGCATGGCGTCCGCCTTCGTGCCGGGGCGGCGGGAATACGGAAACACGTGCACGGCCGCAAAGCCGACCTGCTCCAAAAACGCCACCACCGCCGCCTGATCGGCCTCCGTCTCACCGGGGAAGCCCGTGATCATGTCCGCCGTGAGCGCACACCCCGGGAAATACCGCCGCAGCCGCTCGACGCAGGCGAGAAACTCCGCCGTGTTATATTTGCGGTTCATGCGCGCGAGCGTGCGGTCGCACCCGCTTTGCAGTGAGAGATGAAAATGCCGGCAGACCTGCCCGGTCGCGGCGGCGCGGCGGCAGAAGTTCTCCGTGATGACCGTCGGCTCAAGGGAACCCAGGCGCAGGCGCATCTGCGGCGCGGCCGCGGCAACCGTCTCCACAGCGTCGGCCAGTGTCAGCGCGCCCGGCAGATCCCGGCCGTAGGACGCGATCTCGATGCCGGTCAGCACCAGCTCCCGGTAGCCCTCGGCGGCCAGATGCGCCGCCTGACGCGCCATTTCATCCAGCGGCAGGCTGCGGATGCGGCCGCGCGTATACGGGATGACGCAGTAGGTGCAGAAATTGTTGCAGCCGTCCTGAATCTTCAGCATCGCGCGCGTGCGGCCGTAGGCCGCGCCCGCCGGCAGCGGCTCAAAGTCAAAGCGCTGGAACGGATTATCCACGCACGTGACGGGCGTGTGCTCGCGAAATGCACGCAGAATATCGGCCACAAACGCCTGCTTGCTGCCGCTGCCGTGCACCACGTCGGCACCGATGGACGCCGCGTCCTCCGGACTGAGCTGCGACCAGCAGCCGCACACGGCGCACAGCGCCTGCGGGTGTTCCTCGCGCAGTTTGCGGATCATCTGGCGCGACTTGCGCCCGCCCTCCGCCGTGACGGCGCAGGTGTTGACAACAATCAGGTCGACCGGTTCGCCGTCCGCCGCGGGCGTAAAGCCGTGCGCGTGCAGGAGCGTTTCGATCGCCTGCGCTTCATACTGGTTGACCTTGCAGCCGAGGGCGGTTATAATGTAGTGCATAAAAACATCTCCAAATCGAGGTAAGAAATCATGGTTTATCTGGACAATGCCGCAACGACCCGTGTCTGCCCGGAGGCAGCGGAGGCGGCAGTACATATGATGACGGAGTGCTTTGGCAACCCGAGCACGACCTACAAGCTCGGCCGCGAGGCCAAGGCCGCCGTGGATAAGGCGCGCAGCCAGATCGCGAAAGCGCTCGGCTGCCAGCCGGACGAGGTGTATTTCACATCCTGCGGCTCTGAGGGCGACAACTGGGCGCTCATCTCCGGTGCGCGGTACATGCGCCGCCGCGGGAAACACATCATCAGCTCCGCCGTGGAGCACGACGCGGTGCGCAAGTCGCTGGACTTTCTGGAAAAAGAGGGCTACGAGATCACGCGCCTGCAGCCGGACGGCAACGGCGCCATCCCGCTCGAGCGCGTGCGCGCGGCGCTGCGGCCGGACACGATCCTCGTCTCGCTCATGATGGTCAACAACGAGACCGGCGCGGTCAATGACATTGCCGCCGTCGCCCGGATGCTCAAGGTGGAAAACAGCATCGCCCTGCTGCACACGGACGCCGTGCAGGGATTTCTAAAAGTGCCGTTCTCGGCCAAAACGCTCGGCGCGGACATGATCACCATCAGCGGCCACAAAATCCACGCGCCGAAAGGCATCGGTGCGCTCTACATCCGCAGCGGGCTGAAGCTGCCGCCCTATATCCTCGGCGGCGGGCAGGAGCGCGGCATACGCGCCGGCACGGAGGCCACGCCGCAGATTGCCGCCTTTGGTACGGCGGCCGAGATCGGCAGCGCAAAAATGGCCGAGGCCACAAAAACCATGGCCGAGCTGCGTGCCCACGCCATTGACCGGCTGACGGCCGAGGTGGACGGTCTTGTCGTCATCGGCGGCGGCTCACCGCATATTCTCAGCATTTCCCTGCCCGGCTACCGGAGCGAGGTTTTGATGAACTTCCTCGAGGCGCGCGGCATTTACACATCAAAAAGCTCCGCCTGCAAAAAGGGCGGGCGGAGCCATGTACTTGAGGCGATCGGGCTGCCGGCGAACGTGATCGACGGCGCACTGCGCATCAGCTTTTCGCGCTACACCACGCGGGAAGACATCGACGCACTGTGTGATGCGCTGCGGGATGCAAAGCAATCCCTCTTCCCGTCACTTCACTGAACCATCCTGCGTATCCTTAAGCGATTCGGGCGGCGCTTCCTTCGGGAGGCGCACCGGCCGCATCGTGGCATCGTCGATGTAATCCAGATCCATATATTCTGCGGTCTCCGTCTGGAGGCCGCGTTTTTTCAGCCCGTCATTGACCAGCTTCTCCAGGCCGGCATAGATCACAACGAACACCGGCACACCCAGCAGCATGCCGATAAAGCCGAACAGGCCGCCGCCGAGCAGGATGGCGAACATGATCCAGAAACCGTTGATGCCGGTGGAGTTGCCGAGGATCTTCGGCCCGATGATATTGCCGTCGATCTGCTGCAGGACAATGATGAAGATGACGTAAATCAGGCACTTCATCGGCGAGACAAGCAGAATGATCAGCGCCGTCGGCACCGCGCCGATAAACGGGCCGAACACGGGGATGATGTTCGTCACGGCGACGATCACGCTCACGAGCACGACATACGGCATGCGCATGATCGCACAGCAGATATAGCAGATGACGCCGATGATGGCGGAGTCAATGACCTTGCCGCTGATAAAGCCCATGAACGCCGTGTCCGTGAACCGGACGGCCTTGAGGATGCGCTTGGAGGCTTTGACGGAAAACAGGCTGTAGAGCACCATCTTGGACTTTGCGAGAAACAGCTCCATATTCGACAGCACATAGCAGGCGACGACGAAGCCGATGAGCACATCGAGGATCGCACGCAAAACGGCATAGATGCCGGTCGTCACGCTCGTGACCACCTTGCCCATGGACGGCAGCAGCGCAGTCTTCGCCCAGTCGAGCAGGCTGTCCGACACGTTTCCGGTTGCGGAGAGGAGCACTTCCTCCACCTCGGGATTGTTCTCAAAGAACTTGTTGATCCAGCCGGTGATCGTGTCATAGTAATCCTGCGAGTTGAGCACGATGCTCTCCACGCTCGTATAGATCTGCGGGATGATGAGCCAGATGAGGGCGGCGATGATAAGCAGCGCGACCAGAATCGAGAGCGCGACGGACAGGCCGCGCGCAAGTGAGGTGCGCACCGGTTTTTTCGGGCGGATCTTTTTGAGCAGCGGCTCAAAGAGCTTGCGCTGGAATACCTTCGTCAGCGGCCAGAGCAGGTAGGCGATCACCATGCCCCAGATGATCGGGCTGAGGATGCCGAGCAGCGAGCTGATCGCATCGCCGATCGATTTGCCGTGCTGCAGCAGCATGTAAAACAGAATGCAGCACGCGATCACGCCGAACGCCGTGATGCCCCAGCCGAGATATTTGTTTTTTGGATCAAATCGCTTCATAAACCGTCTCCCCCATCGCGCCCGACAGCGCCTGCCTGTGTCTGTAATCGGTCTGATTTATTTTACTATCATGTGCCCGCACCGTCAAGCCGGTAATCCCGGGCTTTTCGCACATTTGCGACACGGTGCGCCGCATCTTGACACGCTCTGAGCGGTTTGGTGTGCAAAAGCCTGTGCAAATTGTGGGGGCCCGGACTGCTTTTCCACGCGCCACCGGCATAGGGTGATAAGGAGAAATCAACGGAAAGGGCTGAGCATATGAAACGATGGACCTGTCTGCTGCTGGCGGCGCTGCTGCTGCTCACACCCGCAATGGCGCTCGAGCAGCCCACGGACGAAGAGCTGAAGATATCTGCGCCGTCGGCGATCCTGATGGAGCGCTCGACCGGCACAGTGTTATACGAGAAAAGCGCCGACGAGCACCTATCCCCCGCCAGCGTGACGAAGATCATGACGCTGCTGCTCATCATGGAACAGCTCGACAGCGGCCAGCTGAATACGAGCGACATCGTGACCGCCAGCGCCCACGCCAGCTCCATGGGCGGCAGCCAGATCTGGCTCAAAGAGGGCGAGCAGATGAGCGTGGACGAGATGCTCAAGTGCATCGCCGTCAACTCCGCCAACGACTGCGCCGTCGCCATAGCCGAGCACATCTCCGGTTCCGAGGAGGCGTTCACCAAGCGCATGAACGACCGCGCAAAAGAACTGGGCATGGAAAACACACAGTTTCTCAACTGCACGGGCCTGACCGATGACCCCGGCCACTACACGACGGCGCGCGACATTGCGTGCATGTCCCGCGCGCTGCTGGCCCATCCGCACATCCGCGCGTACACCACCATCTGGATGGACACCGTGCGCGGCGGCCGCTTCGGTCTCGCCAACACCAACAAGCTCATCCACGCCTATCCCGGCGCGACCGGCCTGAAAACCGGCTACACCCAACAGGCCATGCACTGCCTGTCGGCCAGCGCCGAGCGCGACGGCGTGGAATACATCGCCGTGGTGCTGCACGCCGAGAGCTCCAAGGCGCGCTTTGCCGACGCGGCGACGCTGCTCAACTTTGCCTTTGCCAACTATTCGCTCTATTCCATCGCGGCCAACACGGTCATCCCGCCCGTGCGCGTGCAGTTTGCGGAAACGGACAGCGTGCAGCCGGTGCTCTCCGGCGCGGACGCCATCGTCGTGCGCAAGGGTACGGCCGCGCCGCAGACGGATATTGCGCTCGACGAGGATCTGCGCGCCCCCCTGGAGCCGGGCGCGCAGGTCGGCACCGTGACCGTCACCGACAGCGGCGGCGACACGCTCATCCTGCCGCTGGTCGTTCCGGACGGCGCTGCGCGCATCTCGACGGCGCATCTCTGGCTGCAGCTGCTGCGCGCGCTGTGAGACGACAGATTTTCGGTTGCGAAATCTGGATTATCGTGTATACTGGTGATATCCTTTAAGAGAGAAGGTATCGCAATGATCAAAGTGGATCTCTCCGGCGCGGCCGGATTTTTTGACCCCGCAGGGCCGGACTACGCGGCCGCCGCACAGGCGCACCGCACGCTGCTCGAGCACACGGGCGCCGGTGCGGAGTTTACCGGCTGGCTCGATCTGCCGGGGCGTATGCAAAACGGCGAGCTCAAGCAGATCCTCGCCGCCGCATCCCGCATCCGCGGCCGCGCACAGGCGCTGGTCGTCGTAGGCATCGGCGGGTCGTATCTCGGCGCAAAGGGCGCCGTGGAGCTGCTGCGGCCGCACCCGCAGCCCGGCGACCCGAAAATTCTGTTTGCCGGCAACTCCCTGTCCCCGGACGCGCTGATGCATCTGCTCGAGGAACTGGGCGATCTGGACTTTGACCTGAACGTTGTCTCCAAGTCCGGCACCACGCTCGAACCGGCGCTCGCATTCCGGATGTTCCGCGGCCTGCTGGAGGCAAAGTACGGCCCGGAAAAGGCCAAAAAACACATCTTCGCCACGACGGACGCCCACCGCGGCGTGCTCAAGCACATGGCGGATGAAGAGGGCTGGGAGACGTTCGTCGTCCCGGACGACGTCGGCGGGCGCTACAGCGTGCTGTCTGCCGTCGGCCTGCTGCCGATGGCCGCCGTCGGCATCGACGTGCAGACCGTGATCGGCGCGGCCATCGAGGCCTTTGCCGCCATGAGCGCGCAGTCGCCCGAAAACCCCGCCTGGCAGTATGCCGCCGCGCGCCAGCACCTGTATCAGCTGGGCAAGACGACCGAGATCCTCGCCTGCTATGAACCGTCGTTCCGCTTCATGGCCGAGTGGTGGAAGCAGCTCTACGGCGAGAGCGAGGGCAAAAACGGCATCGGCATCTTCCCCGCCTCCGTCGAATACAACGCCGACCTGCACTCCATGGGTCAGTATATTCAGGACGGCCCGCGCACGCTCATGGAGACCGTCGTCTCGTTCGAGCAGCCGCAAAATGAGTTCACCGTCCCGTTCGCCATGGGCGACCCCGACCGGCTCAACTATCTCGCCGGGCGCAGGCTCAGTGACATCAGCCGCATGGCACAGGAGGCCGTCAAGGCCGCGCACATCTCCGGCGGCGTGCCGAATCTGGAGGTCCGTGTGCCGAAGCGCGACGAGGCCGGCTTTGCCTGGCTGGTGTGCTTCTTCGAGCTGGCGTGTGCCATTTCGGGCTATATGTCCGGCGTCAATCCGTTCAATCAGCCCGGTGTTGAGGCATATAAGAAGAATATGTTCTCCCTGCTCGGCAAACCGGAGGCAAACTGAGAAAAGTTATCGTTGCAGTCGGCGCGAAAACGTGCTAATCTAGGCATAGGGTATCACCCTGACTTTCAAAAGGAGTGTGATTGACATATGGTCCAACTGATCATGGGTCTCAAAGGTTCCGGCAAAACGAAGCGTTTGGTGGAAATGGTCGCCACGGCCGTCCGCGAGGAATCCGGTTCTGTCGTGTGCATTGAAAAGGATAAAAAACTTACGTATGACATTCCCTATCAGGCTCGCCTGATCTACGCCTGCGACTACGCATACGCGATGGGCTCTTACGATTTCTTCAAGGGCTTCCTCAGCGGTCTGCATGCCGGCAACTACGACATCACCCATGTGTTCGTTGACAACTTCACGAAAATGCTCTCTGAGGTCTCTGAGCCGCAGATCGCGGAGTTCCTGGCCTGGTTGAATGATTTCTCCGAGCGGGAACACATTCAGTTCACCCTGTCTCTGAGCATGGATCCTGCGACGACCGGCAGCGAGATTACCAAATACATGATCTGACACACGGCAAAACCGCCGCTCCGAACATCCGGAGCGGCGGTTTTTTGCGCGCATTATTCGGCGAGCTCGCGGTACATGGCCGCGGCGTCGTCTTTTTTTGCGTTTTCCGTGACGGCAAGCACTTCCACCTTCACGGTGCGCTGGCCGAAAGCGATCTCGATCACGTCGCCGACCTTGACGTCATACGACGCCTTGGCCGTGCGCCCGTTGACCGTGATGCGCTGACCGTCGCAGGCATCGTTTGCCACGGTGCGGCGCTTGATGAGCCGCGAAACTTTCAGATATTTGTCCAGGCGCATAGGCATCCTCCTGTGAAAAACGCTCCGGGTCCGGCCCGGAGCGTTTGATCGTTCTTATTTGGAAACAGCGTCCTTGAGCACTTTGCCGGCCTTAAAGACAGGCACGCGCGTCGCCGGGATCTCGATCTCTTCCTTGGTCTTGGGGTTGCGGCCGATACGGGAGCCGCGCTCCTTGATGTCGAACACGCCGAAGCCGACGAGCTGCACCTTTTCACCGACCTCGAGGTTGGCGGTGATGGTGTCAAACGTCGCGTTGACGGCCTTCTCGCTGTCCTTCTTGGACAGGCCGGTCTTTTCGGCAACTGTTGCAATCAGTTCTGCCTTATTCATGATGGTAATCCTCCTACTTCATGTTTGTGTTGGCATATGCCACAATATAGAATTCCGCACAGGTCTCTCACTGCCGTGCAGATTTCTTTCCTTTGTTGTGCGCACCGGCAGTCTGCTTGGCCTGCTGCCAGAGCGGCTGCATCTGCGCGAGCGTGCGCTGCTCGAGCGGCACACCGCTGTCCGCTGCTGCAGCCTCCATGGCGGCAAAGCGGCGGATGAATTTTTCGCACGCGGCGTGGGCCGCCTGCTCGGGATCGACCCCCGCAAAGCGCGCCACCTTCACGGCGGCGAACAGCAGGTCGCCCAGCTCTTCGGCCACGGCGTCCGCGTTGCAGGAGGCCACGGCCTCGCGCAGCTCCCGCGTCTCTTCTTCGACCTTGTCGAGCGCCGCATCCGTATCCGGCCACTCAAAGCCGGTTTTGGCTGCCTTGGCCTGGATCTTCTCACAGCGCCAGAGCGCCGGCAGGCTGCGGGCCACGCTGTCCATCGCCTCGGCGGTGGTCGTCTGCGCGCGCTCGCGCTGCTTGATCGTATCCCAGTCCGGCGCATCCGGCTCGTCGCGCCGGAACACGTGCGGGTGCCGGTAGACGAGCTTTTTGCAGGCAGCGTCCGCAACGTCGTCAATATCAAAATGCCCGGCCGCGCGCTCAATATCCGTGTGGAACAGCACCTGCATGAGCACATCGCCCAGTTCTTCCTTCAGGTGCGCCGTGTCACCGGCGTCGATAGCCTCACAGGCCTCGTACGTCTCCTCCAGGAAGTTGCGGCGGATGCTCTCGTGTGTCTGCACCTGATCCCACGGACAACCGTCCGGTGAGCGCAGGAATGTGATGAGCGCCACGAAGTCACGCAGGTCATAGCTTTCTTTGCAGAGAAAATCTAACACAATTTCGCTCCTTCTGCAACCCTTTTTTGAAAAAACCATTGAATATTCAGGATTTTTCGGTGTTATGTCATCTGATGTGCAAAACTTTCGCAAGCTTCTCGCCCTTCGGGATGAGCTGCAGATCGGCAAGTGTGATCGCATGCGTTTTCACGACTGCGGCCAGATACGTCACGACAGCGCAGGCCATCGACACGAGCATGGCCAGCGCCATGCGCTTCCAGCTCAGGTCGCCGCCCATGGCGGCGGACAGGCCTGCATACACCCCCCAGGCCACGACTGCCATCATCAGCGTGCTCAGCAGCGGGCGCACAAGCGCCCGGCCGACGTTCGGCCGCTCACGGAGCGTTTTGCACAGGAAAATGTGGTTCATGGTGCAGATGACAAGATAGCACGCGAGCGTTCCGACCGGCGCGCCGGTGATATTCAGCTCCGGCACTGCGATCAGAAACCAGTTGACCGCGATCTTCGCAAGGCCCCCGGCCAGCATGGAATAGACCGGATAGATCTCATGCCCGGTCGCCTGCAGGACCGCTGTGGTAATCAACGAAATGCACACAAACACCGACGCAACGCCCAGCAGCATCAGCAACGTGGGACCGACCGCGTTGCTGCGCGGATAGAGCACGTTGACGATCGGGTAAGACAGCACGGCAAGGCCGATGCCCATCGGCATGGCAACTGCCGCGGAGATGCGCAGCGCGGACTCCGCAATGGTTTTCGACTGCGTATACTTTCCCTGCACGACTGCCGCCGCGATGGCCGGGACGATGCTGATCGTCATCGGCGTCACGAAAGCGGCCGGAAGATTATACAGCGTCTGCACCTTGCCGTAAACGCCGTAGAGGACGTTGGCATACGACTCGGAATAGCTGAGCGCCGTCTGCAAACGGTACATGATGAGCTTTGTGTCCACGAGATTGATGATGCTCAGCACGCTGGAGCCGAGCGCGATCGGGATGCTGATGCGCAGCAGCGTGGCGAGAATATGCCCTGCGGAATCCGGCACATCCGGATCTGCGACCGGTTTTTCCGGATAGTGGCGGTGATAATAGATCGCCACATAGATCAGTGCAAAGCCGCCGCCCGCCGTAACGCCGAAGATGGCACCCGCCGAGGCGACCGGCAGGCTCTTGCCCGCGCGCGTAAAGCTCCACGCAAGCACGAGACCGACCACGACCTTGCCCGCGACCTCGAGGATCTGCGAGACGGTCGTCGGCTTCATGTTGCTCATGCCCTGGGCATAGCCGCGGTACGTGCTTGTCAGGTACACGAGCACAAGCGCCGGTGACAGCGCCCAGATGCTCTGCGCCGCGCGGACATTGTTGAGCATCCCGGCCAGCTCCGTCGGGAACAGGAACATGACCAGTCCGAGCAGCAGACCGAAAATGGCAAACGTCAGCCAGGCCACGCGGAAGATCTTGCGCGCCTGCACGGGACGTCCGAGTGTGTCCGCCTCGCTGATCATGCGCGAGAGCGCGACCGGCATGCCCGCCGTGGCCATGTTGAGAAAGACGTAATAGATATTGTAGGCAACGGAGAAATAGCCGTATCCCTCGTCGCCAAGAATATTGCCGAGCGGGATCTTATAGATCGCGCCGAGGATCTTGATGACCACAACGCCGGCCGTCATCATGGCTGCGCCGTGGAGATAGTTCTGCTTGCTGCTTTCCTGCAAAGCGCACTCCCTCCCCGCTGAAATTTCACGTGCCGGTATACTTTACACTACCGGACAGAAAAAATCAAGGGAATGCACTGCATTCCCTTGATTTGCGGTTCTTTTTTTCGATTCAGGCCTTGCGCACGGAGTCGATGTGGCGCGTCAGGTCGAGCATCTTGTTCGAGAAGCCCCACTCGTTGTCGTACCACGCCATGAGCTTGACGAAGTGATCGTTGAGCGCGAGGCCGGCCTTGGCATCAAAGATGCTGGTGTGCGGGTCGGTGATGAAGTCGGAGGAGACGACCTCGTCGTCGACATACTCGACAACACCGGCCATCGGGCCTTCCGCAGCAGCCTTGACGGCGGCGCAGATCTCATCATACGTCGCAGCCTTCTCGAGGCGGCAGGTCAGGTCGACGATGGACACGTCCGCACTCGGGATGCGCATGGAGGTGCCGGTCAGCTTGCCCTGCAGGGCCGGAATGACCTTGCCGACCGCCTTGGCGGCGCCGGTGCTGGTCGGAATAATGTTGCCGTGCACGCCGCGGGACAGGCGCCAGTTCTTCTTGGAGAAGCCGTCGACGACCTGCTGGGTAGCCGTGTCGGCATGGACGGTGGTCATGAGGCCCTCGGCGATACCGAAGTTATCGTTGATGATCTTGGCCAGAGGCGCCAGACAGTTCGTGGTGCAGGAAGCGTTGGACACGATCTTGATGTCCGGGGTATAAGCGTCGAGGTTGACGCCGCAGACGAACATCGGCGTATCGTCCTTGGACGGGCCGGAGAGCACAACGACCTGCGCGCCGGCATCCAGATGATCCTGCGCCTTTTCCTTGGTCAGGAACGCACCGGTGCACTCGAGCACATACTCGACACCCAGCTCGCCCCAGGGCAGGAGCTTCGCGTCACGGTTGTTGAGCAGCGCAACACGCTTGCCGTTGACGATCAGGGCCGGGTTCTCGCCGCCCTCATAATCGACGGTGCCGTTGAAGCGGCCGTGCACGGAGTCATACTTCACGGTATACGCCAGCTGCTCCGGCGTTTTATCCGGTGCGTTGACGGCGACGACCTCGATATCGTCGGCGCAGATCGCAGCGCGGAACACCAGACGGCCGATGCGGCCGAAGCCATTGATGCCAATTTTAATCATGCTCTATTCCTCCTGTTATATCTGCTGCGCAAAGCACGCAGCGCAATTTCTTACGCCTACATTCTATAACAATTCCGCCGAAAGCGCAACCACATTCTTACCGGTGCGGCCAGCTGTGTCGATCATTTGTTACAAAATTTCACTTTTATGTGTGTTAAAACTTGTATCTATTGACGAGTTCTGCTATACTGTTTTTTAATACATCTTAGGGGGGATTGGAAAATGAGCAATACTTTGATCATCGACTCGCTCAACACGCTGTTCTCGATGAGCAACACCGCCGTGCTCGGCGCGCAGGAGCAATTCGTCGCGTTTATGAACCCGGCAGCACAGGAGCTTTTTCGCGGCGACCGCACGAATCACAAGCTCTCCGAGCTGCTGCCGGCGCACATCACAGAAGCCTCGGCCACGGAATTCGTCACGTCGGCAACGATCGAAAAACGCCACGTCATCATCTCCGTGACGTCGTTTGGCGCGTTTCGGCTGTTTTCGCTCGTACCGCAGGATGAAAATGCCCTGCGGGCCGGGGCACAGTTTGCACCGTTTCTGGCGTCGCTCAACGCCTTCCGTGTGCTCACGACGTATTTCTCGGACTACGCCATGCAGCTCAGCGACGTGCGCTTCCGGCGCAACGCCGCCGAACTGACACAGTTTTACTACCGGCTGCTGCGCTTTACGCTCAACGCCTCCACGGCCTCCGGTCTGTATGACGGCACGCTTGCATTCATGCCGCAGCTGTGCGACCTGGGCAAAGAGTGCCGGACGCTGCTTGACAACATCCAGCCGATCACCGACGCCAACGGCATCGTGCTCGAGGTCAGCATCCCGGACGAGCCGATCAACTGCGCGCTCGACACGGCGCTCATCCAGCGGATGCTGCTCAACATCATTGCCAACTGCACAGAGCGCTGCAAGCACGGCGACCGCATCCGCTTTACCGTCGCGCAGGAGGGGGACCACGCCGACATCACCATCCGCGACGACGGCGTGCGCATCCCGCCGGCAAAGCTCGGGACGATCTTCATCCCGCTGCGCGTGACCGGTGTGGACTTCTCCGATCTGAGCAGCAACAACTTTGGCCTGACGGTCGCGCTCGGCATTGCGGAAAAGCACAACGGCACCATTCTGCTCGAGAGCAACGAATGGGGCGGAACCACGTTCCACGTCGTGCTCAGTACGGCGCTGCCGGAAACGAGCCTCTTCCGCGCACCGAAGGTGCCATATGCCCACGCGCAGGATGATCCCATCCTGGTCTACCTGTCCGATCAAATGCCGGATCGGGCGCTGTAAGCAATTTCAATATCAAAGGCGTGCCGCCCGAAACCGGGCGGCACGCCGTCTTTTTACTCGGTTGTCAGGTAACGCGCGCGCAGCGTCTCCCGTTCGGACGCGCCGACGCCGAGCGCCTGCGTCAGGAACGCATCCACGCTGCCGTACCGCACCGCAATTGCATCGCGCGCCGCCGTCAGGAACGCCGCGTCCGCGCGGTCAAACGTGCGGATGACCTCCCGCTCCGCCTCACTCAGGTCATAGTCCGCGACCGCCGTCAGCAGGCAGTCGGTCGAGGCGGCCATACGCTCGTTGGTGACCAGATAGTTTTCCACGATGACCGGCCAGTCCACGCCCAGCGCCGTCAGCAGCAGCATTGTGCCGACGCCGACGCGGTCCTTCCCCGCCGTGCAGTGATAGAGCAGCGCGCCGTCCGTCTGCGCGAGCAGGAGTGCAAAAAACTGCCGGTAATGCGCGATGGCAAATTCCTGCGTGACGAGACTGCGGTACAGCTCACACATGAACGCCCGCTCCCGGCCGGCCATCGCTTTTGCATGCGCGACAACGGCCGCATAGGGGTCGGCGTGCTCCTCCCGCGTCAGGCCGGCCGCCGCCTGCTGCACGATCGGACAGTGGACATACTGCACGTCCGGCAGGACACGGTCCGGCTTCTGCTCCCGCTCGAGGTCGGTGCGAAAGTCCACGACCGTGCGCAGCGGATATTGGCTGAGCGTCTGCGCATCCGGCTCCGTAATACCGGCGAGCTCGCCGCTGCGCAGCAGCAGGCCCGGACGGACCGTGCGGCCGTCCGTGGTGGGCAGGCCGCCGAGGTCGCGCGCGTTCGGCGCGCCGCGCAGCAGCCAGCGCTTAGAGATTGAAAAGTTGTTTCCCATTTTGCAGTGTCGCCTCCGCGACTTGGTCTGTCGTCATGCCCTTGATCTCCGCGATGCGCGCGGCAATATACGGCAGGTTGCGCGAATCGTTGCGCTTGCCGCGGTTTGGCACCGGGGCCAGATAGGGCGAATCCGTTTCGAGCAGCATCCGGTCGGCAGGGCAGGCGGCGATCACATCCAGCGCCTTGACGGCATTCTTATACGTGATCGGCCCGTCAAAGCCGAGATACCAGCCGCGGCGCAGCAGCTCGCGCGCCATCTCCACGCTGCCGGAAAAGCAGTGGAACACGCCGCGCAGGCCCGGATAGTCGCACACGATGCGCAGGCTGTCGCCGTGCGCCTCCCGGTCGTGGATGATGACCGGGAGATCCAGCTCCAGCGCAAGCTCCAGCTGCGCGCGCAGCATGATCTCCTGCGTCGCCTTCGTGGAGGTGTCCCAGTAATAGTCCAGACCGATCTCGCCGATGGCGCAGACTTTCGGCTGCGCCGCCAGCGCGCGGATCTGCTCCAGACTGTCGTCCGTCCAGCCGGCGGCCTCCTCCGGGTGCCAGCCAACAGCGGCATAGACAAAATCATATGCCTGCGCGATGGCAACGGCGCGCGCGGACGTCACGGCGCAGTCGCCGGGGTCCACGATGAGCGCGACACCGCTCTCATGCACGGCGCGCAGCACCTCGTCACGGTCGGCGTTGAACTTTCCGCTGTCGTAGTGCGCGTGGGTATCGAAATACTGCGTCATTCGGCGTGATAGGTCGCGGCCGGGCGGCGCTTGTGCTCGCTGCGGCTATGATAGCGGTCGATGATGGCCTTGTCGTGCTCGTTGGCCTCGCCGGTGAGGATGTACTTATCAATGGCGGCGTAGGTCACGCCCATCTCCTGCTCGTCCGTCTGGCCCTCGAAGAGGCCGGCGGACGGCGCCTTGCGGATGATGTTCTCCGGCGCGTGCAGCCAGGTCAGAAACTCGTAAATTTCCGTCACGGTCAGGTCGGCGATGGGGTTGAAGTCATACGCGCCGTCGCCCCACTTCGTGAAATAGCCCATATATGCCTCGCTGCGGTTGCCGGTGCCGGCGACGAGACGGCCCTCGGCCGCGCCGATGGTGTAGAGCGTGAGCATGCGCAGACGCGGGGCGATGTTCGACGTCGCCATCTGGTTGAGCGTCGTGACGGCGGAGACCGTCTGCATGACGAGCTCCTTTTCCGCCGTGAGGTCGACCGTGCGCGTTTCGATATTGAACTGCTCAGCCACGGCCAGACCGTCGGTCATGTCCTCGCCGAAGTTGCGCTTGGAGGCGCACGGCATCATGATGCCGACCGTGTTGTCGCACGCGGCCTTGCAGAGGATGCCGACGAGCGCGCTGTCTTTGCCGCCGCTGTTGCCGTAGATGACGCCCTTGGCGCCGCTGCTTTTGAGCAGGTCGCGGATAAAGGCGACGCGGTTTTCAAATTCTTTTGCATAATCTCGCATGATTTCCACTCCGTTTCTTTCGTTACTCCTGGATCATAGCCAGAAATTCAGCTTCCGTAATAATGGGTGTGCCGAGCGTGAGCGCCTTTTGATACTTCGAGCCGGTGTTTTCCCCGGCGAGCAGATAGGACGTCTTTTTTGACACGGAGGAACTCGTCTTGCCGCCGAAGCGCTCGATGATGGCGCTGGCCTCGTCGCGGCTGAAATGCTCGAGCGCGCCGGTGAGCACGAACGTCTTACCGGCAAAGCGGCGGTCCACCACCTGCTCCTTGGAATCAAAGCTGACGCCCGCGTCGCGCAGCAGCCGGATCTGGTGCTGCGACTGCGGATTATCGAACCACGCGCGCAGGTACGCCGCCGTCGTCGGGCCGACGTCCGGGATGGCCATGAGCTCCTCCTCCGTCGCCGCCATGAGCTTGTCCAGCGTGCCGAAGTGCATGGCCAGCACCTTGGCTGCCTTCTGCCCCACCTGCCGGATACCGAACGCGCACAGCAGGCGCGCCATGCCGGCGTCCTTACTCTTTTCGATGGCTGCCATGAGGTTCTCGGCCGATTTTTTCCCCATATGGTCCAGCGCCGCGACCGACTGCGGCTCGAGCGCATACAGTTCCGCCGGGGAGTGCACGAGCCCCGCCTCGATCAGCGACTGGCACAGCGAGATGCCGAGGCCGTCGATGTCCATTGCCTCGCGGGAGGCAAAGTGCGCAATGTTGCGCAGCCGCTGCGCCGGGCACTCCGCGCCCGTGCAGCGCAGGGCCGCCCCGTCCGGATCGCGCACGACGGGCGCGCCGCACTCCGGGCAGGTGTCCGGCATATGAAACGGCACCGTACCCTCCGGCCGCTTGTCACGCACGACGGAGAGGATCTCGGGGATGATCTCCCCCGCCTTCTGCACGAGCACCGTGTCGCCGATGCGCAGGTCAAGGTTGTCGATGAAGTCCTGATTGTGCAGCGTGGCATTCGTGACGGTCGTACCGGCCAGACGCACCGGCTCAATGACCGCCTTCGGCGTGAGCACGCCCGTGCGGCCGACCTGCACGACGATGTCGCGCACGCGGCTCTCCTTCTTCTCCGGCGGGTACTTATATGCCACCGCCCAGCGCGGGAACTTTGCCGTGCTGCCGAGATACTGTCGCTGCGCAAGGTCGTTGATCTTGATGACCGCGCCGTCGATGTCGAATGGGAACGTCTCGCGGTTGTCGCCGATCCAGTCGATGCGCGCGCAGCAGGCATCGAGCGTTTCACAGCGCTGATACGGCACGACCGGGAAACCCAGCGATGCCAAATAATCCAGCGTTTCCGTGTGCGTGGCGAACGTGCGGTCACTGTCAAACTGGAGGTTGAAGATGATGATATCCAGCTTGCGCGCCGCCGCGACCTTCGGGTCCTGCTGGCGCACGGAGCCCGCCGCCGCGTTGCGCGGATTGGCCAGCAGCGGCTGCTCGAGCAGCTCGCGCTCGGCATTGAGCGCCGCAAATACTTCGTGCGACATATAGACCTCGCCGCGCACGATGAGCTTTGCGGGCGCGTTGTCGAGCTTGAGCGGCAGATTGCGCAGCGTGCGGAGATTCTCCGTCACGTCCTCGCCGGTGATGCCGTCGCCGCGCGTGGCGCCACGGACGAACACGCCGTTTTCATACTCGAGCGACATGGACAGGCCGTCGATCTTCGGCTCAACGCAATAGTCATGCGCCTGCGTGAGCGCACCGTCCATGCGCGCGCCGAACGCGCGCAGCTCATCGAACGAAAACACATCCTGCAGGCTCTCGAGCGGCACCTGATGGCGCACCTGCGCAAAGGTATTGAGCGCGTAGCCGCCGACATGCTGCGTCGGCGAATCGGGCGAGGCATACTCCGGGTGCGCAGCCTCAAGCTCTTCGAGCCTGCGCATGAGCGTGTCATATTCAAAGTCGCTGATCTCGGGTGCGTCCTTCACGTAATAGAGAAAATTTGCGTGTTCCAGCTGACGGCGCAGCGTCAGAATCTCTTCGCGTACATCCATGTTGTTTACTCCACTTCCACATACGTCTGGGGCACCTTGCCGACGATGACCGTCTCGGCCAGCAGGACGTTCGTGCCCACGGTCTCGGTCTGGTGCTCCCAGGGCACCAGAATGTCGAGGTCCATCTTCACGTTCAGATATAGTTGATATTTGCTCTGGTTGATCGCGGCCGACACAAGCTCATTGTGGTAGCTTACATCCGACGTCGTCAGCACGAGGACGCGCACCGGCAGCGGCAGCTTCAGCCCGGGCAGAAAATTCACGCCGAAGAGCGTCTCGAGCGGAATGTCCAGCTCGACCTGTCCGTCATCGCCGTCCATCATGTGCTCGAGCACGAGCGAGGACACCTGCCCCACGTGCTCGGTATCGATGCTCACGGCCGTGATGGTCCCGTCGGTATCCGTGCGGTAGGTATAATAGTCGCCCTGCACCTGTGCCTGCGCCGCCGTGACGGCAGCGTTGATCTTCAGCTGCATGAGGTCACAGGCGGAGTTGACGGCCAGCTGCGTGATCAGGTGCAACACCGACACGGTGAAATACGCCATACTGCCCAGCAGGACGAGCACCAGCAGCAGCGCCGCCAGCTTCCGCTTCGGCCGCGGCGGGCGCCGGCGGGCGGCCGGTCTCCAGCGGCGAGACGCACAAATCATAACAGATCCCCCCTGCCATGCTATGCAGCGGCGGGGCGATCCATACCATTATTTCAGAGATTCTACAATGACGCGGAAGGTATTGCCGCGCTCTTCAAAGTTTTTGAAGAAATCAAACGACGAGCAGGCCGGCGAGAGCGTCACGATATCACCCGGCTGCGCAAGGCCATAGGCCGTCTCGACCGCCGCGCGGAAGTCCGGCGCCTCGACGAGCGGCAGCTTTTCCGGGTCATAGAATTTCGATGCGCGGATGGCGGAAGCAATGCGCTGCGCCGTCTCGCCGACGACGACCGCCGCCTTTGCGTGCAGGCAGACCTCGTCGCCAAGCGTGTCAAACGGGATATGCTTGTCGTGCCCACCAAGGATGATGACCGGCGGCTTCGGCAGTGCGTGCAGACCCGCGATCGTGCGCGTGGGGCTCGAGGCGATGGAGTCGTTGATGAACGTGATACCGTTGAGCTCGCGGATGCGCTCCATGCGGTGCGGTACGCCGGAGAAGGTATGCGCGACCTGAACGCACGCCGCGTTGCCGACCAGACCGTCGGTCGCGGCAAAGGCCGCCATATAGTTTTCCACGTTGTGCGCGCCGGGGATGCGGATCTCGGCAGCGTCAAGAATTTTCTCTGACTTGCCGTCGTGTGCGCGGTAAATGACGCCATCCGTGCAGTAAACGCCGTTTTCCACCGGGCCGATGCTGCTGAAATAGCGTACGCGCCCCGGCGCCTCGGCCGCGAAACGCGGGGTATGGGCATCCTTCGCGTTGAGCACCAGGCAGCCGTCCGGCAGCTGGCCGCGGTAAATGCTGCATTTGGCCGACACATAGTCCTCGAAATCCGGATGGACATCCAGATGGTTCGGCGAAATGTTCGTAATGATGGCCACATCCGGCGCGCAGTGCATGCTGTGCAGCTGGAAGCTGCTGAGCTCGAGCACGGCAAAGTCCTCCGGCCGGATGTCCGGGATGCGGTCAAAGAGCGGCGTGCCGATGTTGCCGCCGAGATGCACGGTATATCCCTGCGCGCGCAGGAGCTCGGCCGTGATGGTCGAGGTCGTGGTCTTGCCGTCGCTGCCGGTGATGGCGATGATGCGGCACGGGCAGAGGTTGCAGAATGCCTCCATCTCGGAGGTGAGGATCGCGCCGTTTTGCGCAGCCTTGCGCAGCTGCGGCACGATAGGCAGCACGCCCGGCGTGCGGAAGATGACATCGAAGTCCAGATGCTCCAGATAGTCCGCGCCGAGGATGAATTTTGCACCCTGAGCCGCGGCCTCGTCCCCGGCCGCGCCGAGCTGGGCCCGCTCGCGCCGGTCGCACACCGTCACGTCGCAGCCATTGCGCAGCAGCACGCGCACGAGCGGCTGATTGCTCACGCCGAAGCCGATGACACCGATGCGCTTGTCACGCAGATAGTCCATATAATCCGAAAAGGTCATGCAGACACTCCTTTTCCAAAAGGTAATTATACGAAGTGATTATACTGCTCATTCATGCCGATTACAAGAAAATAAATCTCCGCCGGACTTGACGCGGCGCGGCAGGATGTGTAAAATAGTCGGGCGAGCGGGCCGGACAGCCGCGGGCACAAGCCGAAAGGCTGTGCGTGAGGAAAGTCCGGGCTCCACAGGGCAAGGATAACGGGTAACACCCGCCAGGGGCGACCCTCGGACAAGTGCAACAGAAACAAACCGCCCGAGTGATCGGGTAAGGGTGGAAAAGTGAGGTAAGAGCTCACTCGCCGGCTGGAGACAGTGCGGCGCTGTAAACTCTATCCGGAGCAACACCGCGGAGGGACATACGGCCGGCCCGGCCGTCCCATGGAGGTGGCTGGAACGCACCGGCAACGGTGCGTCTAGATAGATGGCTGTCGATTACAGAACCCGGCTTACAGGCCCGCTCGCTACGCCTGTCAAAGGAGTCCGCACGGACTTTTTTGGCAGGCTTTCGCATATCTGTTTCGCGCGAGGCGGCACTTCGCTCCCCTGCCATCTGGCATAGGATGCCGCATTTTGTGTCTCCCCACGCAGTGTTTCTCCGAACGATCTGACCGATTCCGGACACTCCCAGGCACAATTGTGTATTGTATTTCCAGTTTTGGCGTGATACGTGATATATTTTTATCAATGATGCGTATTATTCCGATAGGAAAGGTGACGCATATGCTGGAAACCGTGACCTACCGCAGCCTGCAGGATGTCGTTGTGCGTGCAGGCAGACTTTTCCCGGACACGCAATTCTTTCTCAGCAAGGCCCTGGCCATGCCGTACGTGCTCGGCCGCGACCTCTACCGGCTATTACCGCGACGATGCCGCCACGGCCGAGAGTTTCCGGGACGGTTGGTTCCACACCGGCAATCTCGGCCGGATGGGCAAGCGCAGATTCCTGTATTTCCAGGGGCGTGTGAAAAACCTGATCGTACTTTCAAACGGCGAAAATGTCTCGCCGGAAGAGCTGGAGACACGGCTGTATCAGCTCGACGGTGTGCGCGATGCGATCGTGTACGAGGAAAATCAGCAGATCACGGCCGAGGTCTACGCCGATTCAGCCATGTTCCCGGACGAGGCGGCGCTCTGGCACTCCGTCAGCGAGATCAACCGGCACCTGCCGCCTTATAAGCAGATCGGCAACCTCATTTACCGGGAAAACGAATTTGAAAAAACCGTGACGCAGAAAATCCGTCGCCGCGCAGCTACGGAGGCAGCATCATGAGAGGGAAAATTCTGGAGATCCTTGCAGAGACCGCAGGCGTGCCGGTATCGGACCTGCATGACGACACGCGGCTGATACAATGCATATAGAAAATGCCGGGCAGCGCAAGTCTGCCCGGCATTTTCTATTGGGCCGCCATACCGCAGGACCGTTGTGTTTTCGGGGCGCACATGCTACAATCAATCCTGAAAGCAGCAACTGCATATTCAATGCGCAGAGGAGAAGATGATATGTACTATTCGGAGCTTGTTAAAAAAGCATGTGTCCTCATGTTTGAAGCACATAAAAATGATCTGGACAAGGGCGGGTATCCGTATGTTTTCCATCCGTTTTATCTCGCCACACAGATGGAGGATGAGGCGTCTACGTGCGTAGCGCTGCTGCATGATGTGATTGAGGACCACGGCGATGAATACACATATACAGACCTCGAAAGCGCCGGATTTCCCAAGGAGGTTTTGGACGCGCTCCACCTTCTGACGCACGCGGATGGCGTCGCATATATGGACTATGTGAAGGCGCTGGCCGAGAATCCGATCGCGCGAAAAGTCAAGCTCGCGGATCTGAAACACAACCTGGATTCCAGACGGCTCAGCGGTCAAAAGCCCGCAAAGAACGACACCTACCTCCAGGCGATTGCATATCTTGCGCGCATGGAATAACGCCGATCGTGCGCGTCCATTTTGCCGGGCATGACAGAAAAAATGAGAATATGCGGCGCCGGACGGGGCTCCCCCCTGTCCGGCGGCGTGGTTTTTGCGCGGTCTTTGATAAACAAAAAATCCTGCAGCCGCAACGGTTGCAGGATTTTCTGGAGCTGCTACCCGGATTCGGACCGGGGACCTCATCCTTACCAAGGATGCGCTCTACCGACTGAGCTATAGCAGCATACAAAGCCCGCGGAGCTTTCGCTCCGCGGGTGGCGACCGAGAAGGGACTTGAACCCTCGACCTCTAGCGTGACAGGCTAGCGTTCTAACCGACTGAACTACTCGGCCTCATCGCCTTAGCGCTTGTTTAATATAACAGACGATTCGACTGCTGTCAAGTTATTTTTGAAAAAATTTTCGGCGATTTTCATTTTTCCGCTCCGGCCGGTCTCCTCCGGCGCAAAAAAGTCTCCCGGGCAAAAAACCCGGGAGACACACGCGAGAAAATTACTTGGTGATCTGGAAAGCGCGCGTGATGGGCGCTGCCTGATAGTTGCCGCCCAGAGTCACGACCGTCACGACATAGCGGCCGGGCTCAGTCGGGGGCGTCGTGGTGCTCGAATACGGGCGCCACTTGCTGGTGAAGCCGGAGTACAGGTAGTGCACATTGTCCTGCGAGACGCTGTTGCCGTTATAGCTCAGCGTCGCCTTGAAATCAAAGTTCGCAGCGTCCGCAGCGGAGATCTTGCCATTGGTGAAGTTCTGATTCCACGTCAGCTTCACGCCGGAGTAGTGCTTCTTCACGAGCAGCATGCCCGTGCCAACACCGGTCTCATAGTTCTTATTGTTCGTCACAGCGGTGACCACATAGAGACCAGCCTGATCCGGCACGCCGAAGGCCACGCGGACATTGTCCAGCAGACCCGGCAGCTTGTTGAGCGCCTCGTTGAGCTTGACAAGCGTGTCAATGTCGATGTTGGCATTCTTGAGTGCGTCCTTAATAAACTGCGGCAAATCCGCACCTCTGCTGATCACATCGCTGAGGATCTTCCGCAGCTGGCCGACCGTGGTGCCGTTGTTCATCATTTCGGTGAGCGTCGGCTGACCGGCCTGCTCAAGTGCCCAGTCGATCGCCTTGATGAGCGCTGTGTTCGTGTAACGCTCGGGCAGCTGCACGAACACGCTGCCGGTCACATCGCTGGTCATGCCACCGTAGATGGTGTAGATGTCAAACTTATCGGCAGGGTCGGTGGTGACAAAGCCCTCACCCAGCTTATCTTTGGCCTCGTCGGCGTAGATGCTCGTCGAGTGCACCTTAACGGAGACTTTTGCCTTGTTCACGGTCAGATTGCCCTCAATAGGCGTGCTGGGACGGTAAGCCTCATCGCCATTGAAGGTCACGCGGATCTGCTGCTCGCCTGCGCCCATCTGGGGATAGGTAAGAGACTTCACCAAATCGCCTTCAAATGCGCCGCCCTTACCGCCTTCGATCGGCATATACAGATGCACTTTACCGCCGGTCGTCATGCCGTCAACCTCGACCTCGTTTTCTGCATAGTACTCAATCGTGAAGTCAGCCACGCTCAGCGTGCTCTTTTCGGGCAGCGTGGAAGCGCCCCAATCAATGAGATTTTCAAAGATCGCCTGCAGCATGACATTGGCGTCCATGTTGTAGGTGATGGAGGCACCGGTCTTGAGCATGACCTTGCTCACGATGCGTGTATCGGTCATCTTGACGGTGACTTCCAGCGTATAAGCCTGATAATCTGCATTGCCGCCCCAAGTAAAGCGGATGGTCTGCTCACCAAGGCCAAAGTTGTTGGAGCTGATCGTCGCTTTGTAGTCAAGCGGCTCAAAGATGCCGAGGCCGGCCTTGTACTGCACCGTCACGTCGTCGATAGAGATATTCGGATCCGTGCTCTCGAGCAGCGCCTCGCGCAGGGCCTGCGCGGTCGCCTCATAGTTGATGCTCTGATCGCGTTTGTAGACCATCGCGACCGTCATGCCCTCGGTCACGCCCTGCTTGAGCTGGAACGGAGCTGCCGCGCGGCCGGTTACCACCACATCACCTTCCCACGACCAGGGCGCGTAGTCTTTGCTGCCGCCCCAGGTGATGCGCACTTTCTGCGTACCTTCACCGATGGCGGGATAGGTCAGACCATTGACTTTTCCACCCGTCAGCGCGACCCAAGCATGACCAAGCTTATCAACAGCGCCAGTCGTTGCAGTCGCATAATACTCAATGGTCACATCATCCACGGTCAGAGTCGGGTTCGTGCTCACAACGACCGCATTCCAGACCTGCTGCCGGATGTTGCCGTAGATCGCCTCGCCGTCGGCGGTGAAGTCGAGCTTGAACGTCGGGTTTTCATTCGTCGTCGCTTTGATGCCCGGGCGCTCGGTGAAGGTCACCGTCGTCGTGGCCGAGGACGCCTTGTAAGTATCGTCGCCCTTGAAGCTGATCTGGATCTCGTAGCTCTTCGCGGAGACGGCGGGAGCAATCGTACCGCCCGCAAGATCGACCCATGTATCCGTGAGGCCAACCGTAAACTTGTACTTGATTTCCGTATTCTCCGTCGTCAGGGCCGGAGTGGTGTCCTCGCTCACGACCTGCTGGAGGATGTCCGCGCGCAGCGCGTCGTAATCAACGGTCGTGGCATCCGTATACGGCAGCGCGACCTGCTGGTCAGGCTTAAGAACGATGTGGGAATCCGCGCGCTCGGTGAAGGTCACCGTCGTCGTTTTAGAGGACGCCTTGTAAGTATCGTCCCCCTTGAAGCTGATCTGGATCTGCTGGTCACCCGCAGAAATGGCGGGAGCAATCTTACCGCCGTCAAGATCGACCCAAGTGTCAACAAAAGCAACAGTGTGCTTATACTTAATCTCCGTATTCTCCGTCGTCAGAGACGGGGTAGTCCCCTCGTCCACGACCTGCTGGAGAATGGCTGCACGCAGTGCGTCAAAATCCAGCGTGCCGTCTTCATTGTACGGCAGCCTCACGCTGGCGCCCTGCTTGAGCGTGATGGACGAATCGAGCATCGCTGCCTTGGTGAACTGTACTGTCTTGTCTGTGGCAGTGGTCAGGCGCACAGAATATGCTTTGCATTCCGTTTTCGCATCAGACAGAGCAAGGAAGTGATATGTGGAAATTCCTTCCTTGAGTTTGAATCCGCCAACAGAGCCCCATGCATCTTTTGTTTTGTGCGTGATGGGAGTCTCGCCTTTGCAGTAATACTCCCACTTGCAAGTGCTCAGAAGCGTATTCTGATCTTCTTTGCTCATCTCATCAAATCCAGCCACCAATGTCCGCGTGAGGATTTGATTTACTTTTTCTTCGGACGCTCCCTCCGGGATAATCGCCGTACCGTCTTGCAGCGTGTAGCCACTGGCATCCGCCGCGAACACGGCCGGCGAGAACGCACCGACCTGCGACAGAAGCAGGACCGCCAGCAGGCACGCCAGCAGACGCTGCAGTTTCTTCCACGTCATATTGTTTTCCTCCTGATCATTCATTTTGCTGCGCCGGACACTGTCTACGTGCAGCGTACACAGTATGCAGCGCAGATATTAAAATCAAATTAACAAATTGCCAGAAAAATGTCAAGTTCCTTAATTGAAATTATTGAAGTTTTTTGGAAGCATCATGCAAAATTTTGATTTCCGGCCAAAAGTGCATTTTTCCTCTTGCTTTTTCGGTTTTCGTGTGCTATATTATTTGAGCAAATGTGATATCCGGGTGTAGCGCAGTTGGTAGCGTGCTTGAATGGGGTTCAAGAGGCCGGAAGTTCGAATCTTCTCACTCGGACCAAAGAGAGCCGGAATATGCTGATAAATCAGTGTTTTCCGGTTCTCTGATTTTTGCCCTAAAAATGAAAAATGCAGTGAAATACAGACAAATTTAGTCCTATTTCAAACTCTGTTCCATACTCTTATTTGATGAAAAATGCCTGAGAGAACATTGGTTCTCCCAGGCGTTTCTTAATTATTATTTCTCGGTCAGCTGCTTGACGCTCTGGTTAAGCCCCGTCGCCGTCGGCACCAGCACGATGATTATGACGCTCGTCGCGCTGACCGGCGCCGTCAGCCACATCTCGCTGGGCGCGCAGCTCTTTCCGCTGCCCATGGCGATCGTCGTGGCTTCGTGCCTGTTGGGCGCGGTCGTCTCCGCAAAATTCGCCAACCGCTGTGAGATCCGGCGCCTGAATCGTATTGTCGGTGTCGTGCTGATCCTGCTGGGTGCCGTCACGATCCTGATCAAGCTGCTATAAACAATCCGTGCCCGCGCTCCATTATGGAGTGCGGGCACTTGCTTTTCGTCGCTTGGCACAAAGATTGTCCCATGCCTGACAAAAAATTTGAATTTTATGAAGTTTTTTCGGCATCTACAGCGTTCGACACGTTTCTACTCCATTCAGTGTTAAACTGCGCATCGCAGCGACCGGAAGACGCGCCGAACCTGCAAATACGCAGAACAAAAAGGAGATCACCATGGACTTCAAGAAACTGTACTTCACCCTCTTCAACACGCTGAGCGACGCCGTGGAACACATCAACACCCACGACTACGAGGAGGCAAGGCTGCTGCTGATCCATGCGCAGCAGGAAGCCGAGGAGTGCTACATCGCAGGCGCGGCAAATAGTTGACCGCACACAGCAGACAAACCGGGCAGAACCGCTTTTGCGGCTCTGCCCGGTTTGCATGGGGAAGCATATCACTGCTTGTTCATAACGTTTTTGCAAAACTCCATCAGGATTGTTGCGACCTGCTCCCGGGACGCGCCGCCCTGCGGATCGAGATATGTCTGGCCGCCGTTGCTTGCACCGGAGATCAGACCCAGTGCCACGGCATCGGCCAGTGCGTCCTTTGCCCAGCCAGAAACACTGCCTGCATCCGGATAGCCGCTCAAATCTGCCGGTTCCCAGGTATGCTCCAGCTTGAGAATCCGATCGACATAGCCCATGAGGATGACCGCAATCTGCTCGCGCGTGACCGGCTTATCCGGGTCGAATGTCGTGTTGGACGTGCCGGCAACTACGCCGGTCTGATAGGCCCAGAGAATCGGCTTCTCCGCCCAGTGGTTGAAGACATCATCAAACGGCATAGGACCTGAAACTTCCGGCTCACCCTGCAGATTATAGAGGATCTGTACAATCTGCGCGCGCGTTGTCGTCGCCTTCGGCGCAAACCGTTCACCGTCAATACCCCGCATGAGGCGGTGCGTGTAGCAATAATTAATGCCGTCATAGGCCCAGTTGTGGGACACGTCCGAAAACTTGTCAGCCGTGAGCAGGTTGGCAAAATGCATCTGCGCATTCACCAGCGACTCATTCCTGAATTTATCAAAGGCAACCTGATCCCAGTCGTCCTGAGAACCGGCATATTCCACTGTCTTCAGATTCGTGCAGAAAGAGAACGCGCTCTCTTCAATCGCTTTCAGGGAAAGCGGAAGCCAGACCGTCTCCAATGCGGTACAGTTCAAAAAGGCGTACTGACTAATCCATTCGACTCCCTCCGGAATAACGATAGAAGTCAACGCTGTGCACTCGAAAAAGTCATTACTTTTAATCTGCTTTACAGTACCCGGGATCGTTACGCTCGTAAGATTCTTACAGCGGTAAAACAAACCATCCGGCAGAGCCGTAACACCGTCCGGAATCGTCAGCTCTGTCAGGCCAGAGAGCATAAACGCGCCGTATCCAATTGTTTTCAGGCTACTCGGCAGCTTGATCGTTTTCAGAGCGTTGCATGCGGCAAATGCAGAATCACCGATCTCCGTTATGCTGTCCGGAAGCGAGACACGCTGCAGATTCGCGCAGCTTTGCATAACAGCTTTTTCCAATATTTCGACGCCGTCCGGAATCGTCAGCTCCTGAATACCGCAGCTAGCAAAAGCATAACTACCAATCGTTTTTACGCTGGAGGGCAATTTGAGTTCCTGCAGCTGCGTGCAGCCGGAGAAAGCCGCCTGCATGATCTCCGTCGCCGTATCCGGGATCACGACTTCGGTAAGATTCTTACAGCCGCTCATGCCACCGACCGCCTTCAGAGAGACCGGATAGACAACGCGCGTCAGGCTCTCACAGCCGGAAAACGCCCCGGCACCAAGCTCTGTCAGCGAATTGCCCAATGTCAATGTCTGCGCATTTTTGCAGTTTTTAAATGCAACGTTGCCGATACTGATAACACTGTCCGGGATCTCGATTGCCTGCAGCGACGTGCAGTCCGAAAAAGCATACGGCTCGATCGTCTCCAGTTTGTCCGGAAACGTGATGCTCTTGAGCGAAGAACAGCCAGAAAACGCGCTCTTGCCAATCCATGTCACGTTCTCCGGAATGTTCACCTCTTTCAATCTTTCGCAATGATAAAAAGTAAATTGACTGATCATCGTCATATCTTTCGGCAAACGTACGCGCTCCAAGTTGCTGCAGTCGGAAAAAGCATGGTTTTCAACCGACGGGACACCGTCACCAATCGTGACCTCTTTGAGTCTGGTACATTTATAAAATGTGTAGGATCCAACAGACTGCAGTGTGCCCGGAAGCGTGACACGCTTCAGATTCTTGCGCTCTTGGAACGCTCTGTCGCTGATCGCCTGGATCGTGACGCCATCGACCTGCTCCGGGACGATCATCTCCGTGACAGTATTATCGCAGTCCACGACTTCGCCCTTTTCCATATCCACATAAATATTACCGCCCGTGACCGGGACGGCCTTGCGCGTGCTCTCGTCCGCGAACGCCGCCGTCGGCAGCAGCGCAGCGAGCATGAGCACAGCCAGAAGGAAGCTGAATATCCGCTTTTTCATATGTTTCTCCTTTCGCCGAAGGTCGGGAACCGATACCGTCCCGCCTCGGAATTCTCTGAGCAAGAGTATACCAGAGCGAAAAAATGCCGTCAATCTCATGATCATAAAATGATCCGCAGCATATACGGTGCAAAATTGCCCGGCACTTCCATGTGCCGGGCAATTTTCCGTGATTACCCGAGCTGACGGGTCTTTTCAAACGCGGCGTCCACGGCCGCAATGCAGCCGCCGCGAAAACCGTGCTGTTCGAGCGCGTCCACGCCGGCGATCGTGCTGCCGCCGGGGCTGCAGACATCGTCCTTGAGCTGCTCCGGGTGTTTGCCGGACTGCAGCACCATCTCCGCGCTGCCGGAGAGCATCTGCGCCGCATAGCGGATGGCTTTCGCGCGCGGCAGACCGCACTTGACGCCGCCGTCGGCCAGCGCCTCGATGAACATATACGCAAACGCGGGGCCGCAGCCGGTGATGGCGCAGCCGGCATCGATCAGCCCCTCGGAAATGGGGTCGACAATGCCCGCATCCGCCATGAGCGACCGAAATGCCGCGAGATCGGCTTCCGTGACATTTCCGTTCGCGCAGTAGAGCACAACACCCTTCCCCACGGCGCAGGCGGTGTTCGGCAGGATGCGGATGATCTTCTTATCCGCGCCGAGCAGGCGCGTGAGCCGCTCGAGCTGCACACCAGCGAGCATGGACACGAAGATGCTCTCCGACGCTGCGATGGGCGCCGCCAGCGACTGCACAACACCGTCGATCATCTGCGGCTTGACACCGAGAAACACGAATTTGCTGCTGCTGAGGATCTCCTCCGGCGCGGCCGCCTGACAGCCCAGCCGCTCGGCCGCCGCCGCGCTGCGCGCGGGGCTGCTGCAGGCAACGGCTACCTGCTCGCCCGTGACCTGTCGGGCCGCAGCAGACGCCAGCGCGCCGCCCATATTCCCGGCGCCGATAAAACCGGCTTCATACTTCATCATAGCACTTCCCTCCTCAGCGGATCTGTCCGTCGCCGCGGATAATATATTTATAGGTACTCAGCTCGTCGAGCCCCATGGGGCCGCGGGCGTGGAGCTTCTGCGTGGAGATGCCCATCTCGCAGCCGAGGCCGAACTCGCCGCCGTCGGTAAAGCGGGTGGAGACGTTGACATACGTCGCCGCGCTGTCCGTGCCGTTGATGAAGCGCTCGGCGCTTGCGGCGTCCTCGGTGACGATGGCGTCGCTGTGGTGCGTCGAGTGCGCGAGCACATGCGCGATGGCGGCGTCCAGACTGTCGACCACGCCGACGGCGAGGATATAGTCCAGATACTCCGTGTCAAAGTCCTTGTCGGACGCAGGCGTGCCGTCGATGATCTGCGCCGCGGCCGCATCGAGCCGCAGCTCGACCGGCGTGAGGCCCTTCGCCGCGCGGTCATCGACCAGTGCCTTTTGGAGCATGGGCAGGAATTTGGCCGCGACCGCCCGATGCACAAGGCAGACCTCCTCGGCGTTGCAGACCGAGGGGCGGCTGGTCTTGGCGTTTTCAATGATGCGCACGGCCTTGTCAAGGTCGGCATATTCGTCCACATAGACATGGCAGATGCCGGTGCCGGTCTCGATGCAGGGCACGGTAGCATTCTGCACGCAGGCGCGGATGAGTCCGGCGCCGCCGCGCGGGATGAGCAAGTCGACAAGGCCCTTGGCCTGCATGATCTCCGTGGCGCTCTGATGGCTGGTATCCTCAACGATGTTAACGATGTCCGAATCGCCGCCCGCAGACGCGATGCCCTGCTTGAGCGCGGCCACAATGGCCTTGGCCGTGTGGAAGGCCTCCTTGCCGCTGCGGAGCATGCAAACGTTGCCGCTCTTGATGGCGAGCGCGGCCGCGTCGGACGTGACATTCGGGCGGCTCTCATAAATGATGGCGACCAGCCCGAGCGGCACCTGCTTTTTGTAGATCTTCATGCCGTTGGGATGGTCGATCTGCGCGAGGATGCGCCCCGTGTGGTCCGGCAGCGCCACGGTCGCGCGGATGCCGTCAGCCATGGCGTCGATGCGGCCCCGGTCCAGATAGAGCCGGTCGAGCATGACGTCCGAGATATGGCCGCGCGCAGCGTCCATGTCCTCGGCATTGCAGCGCAGGATGGCATCGCTCCCCGCCTGCAGGCTGTCGGCCATGGCGGACAGGATGCGGTTTTTGTCCTCGGCAGAGGCGTTGCAGATGCTGGGCCACGCGGCCTTCGTCCGCTTGAGAATCTCCATAGTCGTCATAGTAATCCCTCCTCAGGAATGTGGTATCAGAAATCGGGTACCGGCGCGCCTGCCGTCCACGATGTCATAGAGCACCTCGGGTTTTTCGCCGTTGGCAATGACCATCTCACAGCCGGCCGCCGTTGCGATCTGCGCGGCGTGCAGCTTCGTGACCATGCCGCCGGTGGCGAGCGCGGAGCCCTTGTCCCCGGCGAGCGAGAGTATGTGCGCGTCAATGACCGGCACCGTCTCAATGAGCTGCGCGTCCGGATTTCGGCGCGGGTCACTGTCATACAGGCCGTCGATGTCCGAGAGTAGGATCAACAGATCCGCACCGATGGCGGCGGCCACGATGGCCGAGAGGCTGTCGTTCTCGCCGATGGTGTTTTCCACGCCGATCTCGTCTGTCGCCACGGCGTCGTTTTCATTGATGACCGGCAGCGCCCCCAGCTCCAGCAGGCGTGAGAGCGTATTGCGCACGTTGCGGCTGCGCTGCTCACTGTGGATGTCCTCGCCGGTCAGCAGCAGCTGCGCTACGATGTGATTATACTCCGTGAAGAGCTTATCATAAAAATACATCAGCTCGCATTGGCCGACGGCGGCGGCCGCCTGCTTGCCCGGCATATCCGCCGGACGTCCGGGCAGATTGAGCTTGCCGACGCCCATGCCGATGGCGCCGGACGAGACAAGGATGATCTCATGACCTGCATTTTTCAGGTCACTGAGCACTTTGCACAACCGCTCCATGCGCTGAATGTTCAGCCGCCCGGTGGCGTGCGCCAGTGTGGAAGTGCCGACTTTGACAACGATTCGCATAATGATCCCTCTTGCTGAATGATTGCATTCATTATAGCGCATCGGGCGCAAAATTGCATCCCTTTTTGCCTTTGCTGCGCAAAAGAACCGCCAAAAATACGCGCGCACACGGTCGATTTTTGCCGCAAATGCTGAGAACAGGCAAAGGAGGCAATACCCATGCAAAATCATCACACCGCCCGGCAGGTCTGCCTGATGCAGCGGCTGCGGCAGCTCCGGGAACAGCATGTCTACTGGACGCGCTTTTTCATCATCAGCACGGCGGCCGGTCTGGCTGATTTATCGTCGGTCACGGACCGGCTGCTGCAAAATCCGAAGGACTTTGCCCGGGCACTGACGCCGTTTTTCAGCGCGCGCACGGCCGGACAGATATCCTCGACCGTGATTTTGGAAAACGGCCGCTGCGCAGATGCACCTTCAGCCCCTCTGCCAAGTTCTTTTTCACAAGGATCGCCTGCGACACGATGGAATCCCCCTCTTCCGTAGATGTCACCATTATCATGAAATCCGCCGCAGATTGTCAAAGAAAAAGCAGGGTTTGGCACATTCTCACAACATTTTGCCAGACGCACAACGGGAGACACCCTGCGGTGTCTCCCGTCGCATGTGAAAGAAGAACGAACGCTTGCCTGCACTCAGTCAGCAAACAGCGGCGTCGACAGATAGCGGTCGCCGGTGTCCGGCAGGAGCACGACGATGGTCTTGCCCTTGTTCTCCGGGCGCTTGGCCAGCTCGATCGCCGCCCAGACGGCAGCGCCGGAAGAAATGCCGACCAGCACGCCTTCCTTATGACCGATCAGGCGGCCGGTCGCGAACGCGTCCTCGTTGCTGACCGGGATGATCTCGTCATAGACCTTCGTATTGAGCACGTCCGGCACAAAGCCCGCGCCGATGCCCTGGATCTTATGCGGGCCGGCATGGCCCTCGCTCAGGACCGGAGAGGTCGCCGGCTCGACGGCCACGACCTTGACCTTCGGGCACTGGGACTTCAGGTACTCGCCGACGCCCGTCACGGTGCCGCCGGTGCCGACACCCGCGACGAAGATGTCCACATTGCCGTCCGTATCCTGCCAGATCTCCGGGCCGGTCGTCGTGCGGTGGATCGCCGGGTTGGCCGGGTTGACGAACTGGCCGGGGACAAAGCTGTCCGGGATCTGCGCGGCCAGCTCGTTGGCCTTCGCGATCGCGCCCTTCATGCCCTGTGCGCCGTCCGTGAGGACGAGCTCCGCGCCATAGGCCTTCATGATCTGGCGGCGCTCGACGCTCATGGTCTCCGGCATGACGATGATGATGCGGTAGCCTCTGGCCGCGGCGACGGACGCCAGACCGATGCCGGTGTTGCCGGAGGTGGGCTCGATGATGACGGAGTTCGGCTTGAGCACGCCGCGCTGCTCCGCGTCCTGGATCATGGCCAGCGCCACACGGTCTTTTACGGAGCCGGCCGGGTTGAAGTACTCGAGCTTTGCCAGAATACGGGCTTCAAGCTGCTGCTCTTTTTCAATATGCGTCAGCTCCAGAAGGGGCGTTTTACCGATCAGCTGGTCAGCGGATGTATAGATCTTGCTCATGAGATGTTCCTCCATTTATGTATCGTGATATATTTATATGTATGTTTGACTCGTAATGGACTTGCGTGCGCTCAGCCGCCGCAACAGTGCCAGCAGATGCACAAGCGGCCGGAAATGCGGTTTTGCATTTTCATTGCCTACCTTCTCTATATGTTAATAGGATTATATCGTGCTTTACCAAGCATGTCAATAGGAAAATTTATTTTCTTTTTGCGCAAACAAAATTTTTAATGAACACCGGATGCGATATTTGACCATACACGCATTACGCAACGATCGTGCGCAGGATTCACGGGTATGCGGCAGCCGTTTGGGGGCGCAGCCGCGAACGGTGCCGTTATCGGTCGCGAATTTGCAGATCTTTGCGTTTACGGCGTTTGTGCACAATGCTTCCATAGCTTGACTTTCCGGGGCAGGAAGTGTTATACTATGCGCATAAGTGAACGTGGGGTAGTATGTGCTACCCGACATCTCCCCACCGCGGCGCTTATGTACATTTATCAAAGGAGTGGAAACAATGAAAAAGTCCCGCAAACTGCTCTGCGTGCTTCTCGCTCTGGTTATGGTCGTCAGCCTGCTGCCGGTCATGGCTTTTGCTGCCGATGAAGACGTCGCAGAAGTGGAAGACGCTGCTACCCTGACGCAGTCTCCCGAAATCGAGGGCGTTGTTGGCGATGTCATTAAGAACCTCTTCAACAATCTCCCGAACTATGTTGTCATCGTCAAGACCCCGCTGGGCCGTCCCGCGAAGGGCGCTCAGGTCGCGATCTATGACCAGAACAACAACGTCATCGAGTCCAAGTCCGCTACTTATGGCGCTGCTATCTTCACCAAGGACAGCAGATTCCATGTTTACTCCACCAGCGCTACCTGGACCGATCCAACGACCGGCATCAACTACAAGTCCACCATCGCTGCCAACTGGTCCATTGGCAAGCTGCCCGATGTGGACGTTATCACCGTTTGGCCCGCTTTCAAGATCGGCCTGAACACCACGGATCACTTTGCTTACATGCACGGCTATCCGGACGGCACCTTCGGCCCGAACCGCAGCATCCGTCGTGATGAGATCTGCGAGATCATCGTCAACCTCATGACCGACCAGACCAAGGCCAACCTCGCCAAGAAGTCCGGCGGCAAGACCTTCCCCGACGTTCCGAAGGGTCACTGGGCCTATGAGCAGATCAGCCTGTGCGCCAAGGCCGGCCTCATCGTCGGCGACGACCACGGCAACTTCAACCCGGCCGCTCCGATCACCCGCGCCGAGTACTGCACCATCGTTGCACAGCTGTTCAACATCGAGAGCAGCAGACCCATCTCCGGCAGCATCTTCAAGGATCTGAACGGTCACTGGGCCAGCAACTACATCACCCTGCTCTACAAGCTGGGCATCCTCTCCGGCGATGAAAACGGCAACGCCAACCCGAATAAGCTCCTGTCCCGCGCAGAAGCCGTTGAGATCACCAACAACCTCATCGGCCGCCGTCCGGACGCCAACAGCTTCACCGATGTCGCCAGCCAGATGAAGACCTGGCCCGACGTCAAGGCTGGCACCTGGTACTACGCTGCCGTGCAGGAAGCCACCAATGGTCATGACTACACCTGGGATATCAACATCTCCACCCTGTCTGACATTGGCAGCGGCCTGATCAAGAACATCATTGTCAACGCCAAGCACCCGATCACCGAGCGCTGGACCGCGATCAAGTGATTTGATCTGAACGAATTCACAGCAGGCACCTTCGGGTGCCTGTTGTTTTTTCGCGCAAATACATGGCAGCGCCCGGCAAATTGCCGGGCGCTGCATTCTGATACGCCGCCTCCGCCGCGCGTTTGGAATCAGGAACGGTCAAACGCCGGGTTGGTCATATAGACATTCTTCTGATCCATCTTTTCCGTGGCCAGTCGCAGTGCTTCGCCAAAGCGCTGGTAGTGCACGACCTCGCGCTCGCGCAGGAAGCGGATCACATCCGTCACGTCCGGATCATCGCACAGGCGCAGGATGTTGTCATACGTCTTGCGTGCTTTCTGCTCGGCGGACATGTCCTCCGACAGGTCGGCGATCACATCGCCCGTCACGCCGATCGTCGCTGCCGTCCACGGCGTGCCGGACGCAAACTGTGGAAATACGCCCGCCGTGTGATCGACGAAGTACGTATCATAACCGGACTGCTTGATCTGCTCCGGCGTCATGCTGCGCGTAAGCTGGTAGACGATCGTTCCGACCATCTCGAGATGACCAAGTTCCTCCGTGCCAATATCCGTTAGGATCGCCGACAGCTCCGGGTACGGCATGGCATAGCGCTGGCTGAGATAGCGCAGGGACGCGCCCAGCTCGCCGTCCGGCCCGCCATACTGCGAGCAGATGAACTTTGCCAGCGCGGGGTTGGAGTTCTTGATGCGGATCGGGTATTCCAGTTTCTTTTCATAGACAAACATCGCTTACTTCCCCTCTCCTTCCTGCTGCCACGGCCACGGCGCGTTGAGCCAGTCGTAGACATCCGAACTTTCCAGATCCCGCAGCGAAATGGGGCCGTATTGCTCCACATACCGCTTCCGTCCCTCCGCACTCAGGCGGATGCACTTTTGCAGCGTCTCGAACGCCTCGCGATCGTCCGGGTGCGTGTCCAGATACAGGTTCAGCTCCCGGATGACAAAGTCCATCGCCATCAGCTCGCACAGCGGCGTGCTGAGGTCGCCGGGCTTGTTGACCATGTTCATAAACGGCAGGTCCAACCCCGGGAACAGTGTGCCGCGCGCGAGCGCCATACGCTTATCATACGCAGGCTCGCTGGACTGCTGCATGGGCGTCTGCGCCAGCGCCAGCGGCGCACATTCCGGCAGCAGGCCCTGCTTGAAATTGCATTTGTCCACAGTCGTTCCTCCTTTTCAAATCGGGCACTCGGCCCGCATTATCCTATGCAGGCCCGGTTATGCCCGTGCGGAACGGGACGAAAATAGGCGGCGCCGGATGGCGCCGCCCTATATGCAAGCAATATTTACTTTGCCTTTGGCAGTGCCATGCCCGTCTTTTTGAGCGTGGTGCGCAAAAAGAACAGCGAGAGGATCAGCGAGAAGATCTCCGCGATTGGGAACGCAAACCAGATGCTGCGCAGCACGCCGGTCAGAGACAGCAGGTAGGCAGCCGGGATGAGCACCACGATCTGGCGCGCGATGGAAATAAGCATGCTGTAGACGCTGTAGCCAAACGCCTGACACGCCGAGCCGGACACGATGCCGATGCCGGCAAATATGAACGCCAGACTCATGATGCGCAGTGCGGGCGCGCCGATCTCCAGCATGGCATCCGAGGCGTCAAACATCAGCAGCAGCTCTTTCGGAATGAGCTGGAATACGAGCAGACCGACCACCATGATCGCGACGGCGTAGACCATGCCGAGGCGGATCGTCTTATGGATGCGCTCCGGCTTCTGCGCGCCATAGTTATAGGCAATAATCGGCACCATACCGTTATTCAGCCCGAACACTGGCATGAACACAAAGCTCTGGAGCTTGAAATAGACGCCGAACACGGCGACCGCTGTGGAGGAATACGCAATGAGGATCATATTCATGACAAAACACGTCAGCGATGAGATGCAGCTCATGATGATCGACGGGATGCTGATGGCCGTGATCTCACCCATGAGACGGCCGTTCGGCCGGATGTACCGCAGGCGCAGATGCACCTCCGGGTTCTTGAAGTGGTTGAGCATCACGGCGACGATCGCACCGACGCACTGACCGATCACCGTCGCCCAGGCGGCGCCGGCGATGCCCAGCTTCGGGAAGCCGAGCAGACCGAAAATCAGGATCGGATCGAGGATAATGTTCGTGATCGCGCCGGTCAGCTGTGTGATCATGGAATAGACCGTGCGACCGGTCGCCTGCAGGAAGCGCTCGAAGGTGATCTCAACAAAAACGCCGAACGAGCACAAAATGCAGATGTTCAGGTACGTGATGCCGTAATTGACGATCGTCTCAATATCCGTCTGCGTGCGCATGTAAGCACGGATGCCGATCAAGCCTGCGACAAGCACGAGCAGATAGCTCAGCCCCGCGAGCAGCAGACCGTTGACCGCGACCTGATTGACACGCTCGGCGTTTTTCTGCCCCAACGCGCGCGACAGCAGCGCGTTGATGCCGACGCCGAAGCCAACGGCAATAGAGATAACGATGTTCTGCCACGGAAAAGCCATCGACACCGCCGTTAGTGCATCCTCGCAGATACGCGAGACGAAAATACTGTCCACGATGTTGTACAGTGCCTGCACGAGCATGGAAATCATCATCGGCACCGCCATCGACAGCAGCAGCTTGTTCTCGGGCATTGTGCCCATTTTATTTTCGCGAAGGGTTTCTTCCGGCATATCGTCACTCCTAAAAGTATCCGCAAACAAAGTCCAACGTCACGAATGCTTATTATAGGTTGCCCGCAGCGGAATGTCAAGGCATGTCGTATTTTTCACTTGAAAACGACGTGCGGCCGTGTTATAATAATTGCAATTGTGGGATTAGTTCATTGGTAGAACACCTGCTTCCCAAGCAGGATAGGCGGGTTCGATTCCCGTATCCCGCTCCAGTAGCCGCTGCGGAGGGATATCTGCGGCGGCATTTTTTGCCATGACCTTGAAAAAGCCTGACGCAATCTGCGTCAGGCTTTTCGTTTATCCCACAGCAGCCCGCCGTGCACGGTGCGCATCCAGCTTGGAAAACACCAAGCAGACCAGCCCCATATAGACAAAGAGAATGGCAAGCGCCGGAAGCTCATACAAAAACGGCACCGGTATCCACTTCCAGAGCAGGTTCAGGATACTGACGTCTATGTCCTGCCCGAACGCGAAGAAATAATTTGCCTGCGGACAAACGGTGTGCCGCAGCAGCAGGTCCACAAGGAATGCCGCAAATGCAGTCGTCAAAAGCGCCCCTGTGACGCCCGGCAGATCCTTCAGCCGAGGCCGGTAAAAGCCCAGTGTTGTCAGGCTGAACCCGCAGATTAGGATCAGCATGTGCGTGATATAATATCCCAGCATCCGCGGCAGCCACAGCGAATAGCCGGAAAATGCCGCCTCCGGAAACACAAGCGCCATGAGCGCACCGAGCGGCGCGACAAAAAACGCAAAACCAAGCAGAGAGCGCCGGCGTGTCAGAACACCGATCGGGATCAGGAACATGTTGATATTGCAGAGCTGCAGCGGCAGCTCGTTGAACCAGTTGAATTTGTCCAGCCCGGATACCTGCAGAAACTGCGCATCGCCGGACAGAAACCCCTTGTAAACAAAAAAGCCAATGATATTGACCACACACAGCGCAATCAGTACAGCCTCACGCCGTTGCTCCGACCGGCCGCGCAGCAGCGCCCAAAGCAATACGATTGCGCCGATCATCACCGCCATCAGCAGAAAGAAACCGGTATTAAACGGTCGTATAATCATGATGTCCCCTCCTTTTGTCAAAAAGATAGGCTGTCAGCAAGTACATCACCACAGCCAACATGCATCCGGAGATCAGGTCTGCTACTGAATGCTGCTTGACCAGCAGCGTGGACAGGCAAATCAGAGCAGTCAGCACAGCGGACGCCAGACGCAGCCGCTTGCGCGCACGCAGCGGCGGCACGCGAAACGTCGCCAGATGCATGACCAGCGCCTCATAGCAGTGCAGGCTCGGAAACACGTTGACCGGCGCATCATTGGCATAAATCAGGCGGCAAAGCGCTCGAAACATGCCGGGCCCCGCTGCGCTCGGGCGAAAATCCACGCACGTCGGATAAAGCACAAACACGGCCGCACAGACAAACGCACCCGAAAACAGCGCCGCCACCTGCCGGTAAAACACATCTTTGGCCCGGAAACAGGCCCAGAGCATGCACCCCGGCACATAGAAATACCACAAAACATAAAACACGATAAAGCCCGGCCAAAACGGAAGCCAGTCATCGAGCGGCAAATGCACAACCTGATACCGCAGGCCGAGGTGCTGCGACACGAAATAAAAAGCCGACAGCGCACCGAAGAGCAGAAACCAGAGCGCGTGCCTGTATTTTTGAAACAACGACTGCATCGTCCGCCCTCCTTTGCGTGGGGCAGTATAACACACCACGGCATCTTTGTGCGGGGATTCGGCTATGTTTCACATCTTAATTCGACAAAGTGCGCAAAAATACACGACAAAAGGCCCGGAGCCGATGGCTCCGGGCCTTTGCATAGAAACGTATTTACAGCAGCAGAATGCCGGCCTGCTCACAGGCGGCGGTCGTCTCGTCGTCCCAGATGGACGCCTGCACCTCGCCGATGTGCGCCTTGCCAAGCAGCAGCATGGACAGGCGCGACTGGCCAATGCCGCCGCCGATCGTCGGCGGCAGCTGACCCGCCAGCAGCATCTTGTGGTAAGTCCGCTCACGGCGATCATCACAGCCGGCAATGGTCAGCTGTCGGTCCAGACTCTTGGGATCGACACGGATGCCCATGGACGAGAGCTCAAACGCGCAGTCGAGCAGCTCGTTCCAGAACAGGATATCGCCGTTCATCGTCCAGTCGTCATAGTCCGGCGAGCGTCCGTCGTGCGGCTTGCCGGAGCGCAGCGCGCCGCCGATGCCGATAATGAACGTCGTATGGTGCTCGCGCACGAAGGCATGCTCGCGCTCCTTCGGCGTCAGGTCCGGATAGCGGTCCTCCAGCTCCTGCGCAGTGACAAACGTCACCTGACGCTCCAGCTCCGGCAGCACCTGAAGCTGCGGATAGATCGCGCGCATGGTGCGCTGCGTGTCGCAGACGGCGGCGACAATATCCATAACCGTAGACTTGAGATAGTCCAGATTCCGGTCGCTGCTCTCAATGATTTTTTCCCAGTCCCACTGATCGACGTAGACCGAGTGCAGATTATCGAGCACATCCTCGTCGCGGCGGATGGCGTTCATGTCGGTATAGAGCCCCTTTCCGGGGTAGAAATCATAGCGGTAGAGCGCCATGCGCTTCCACTTGGCGAGCGACTGGACGACCTGCGCCTCCTTGCCGGCCTGCGGAATATCGAACAAGACTGGGCGCTCATAGCCGTTGAGATTATCGTTCAGGCCGCTGGCCTCCTCCAGAAACAGCGGCGCCGAAACGCGAAACAGATTCAGCTTCGCGGCGAGCTGATCCTCAAACAGACGTTTGAGCAGGCCAATGGCCTTCTGCGTGTCATAAACGCCGAGCAGGCTCTTGTAGCCCTCGGGAATGTAGGTGTTCATGCTTTGTTTTCCTCGCTTTCTGTGAGCATACGCACGAGCGCCTGATAGACGTCCTCCGCGTGTGCCTTAAAGTAATGCTCCATCGTGCGCGCCTGCGCCGCATCGGCTGCCAGGAGCTGCATGGAGACGATCTGCCCGATCCCGTCCGAGAGCGCAAGGTGCACGCTGCACCCGCCCTCCGGCGTGTTCGTATGCCGCGCGACGATCATGGCGGCGCGGCGCATCTGCTCGGCGATCGGCTCCGTGACGCGGTCGGCCTTCATGCGCACGGAGTACGGCAGACTGCTGGCAACTTCATTCACGTTGCGGCTGCCCTTTTCCGTGATGCGGTACTTGCCGTCCTCTTCCGAGATGTGCGCCGTATCCACCAATTCCGCAAGGCAGTCGGAGTAATCAAAATAGCCGATGCCGTTGTCGCAGAAAACGAGGTCGGACAACGTCTGGGCGTCCACCGCTGCGGGTAAATGATTCAAAATGTAGAGGATGAGGATCTTAATATCGAGTTTCTCATGGATGAAACCGAGTCCTTCCATGGCGCACCTCCCACATGGGATAATACATGATTATAACGCGGAAAACGTTTTGTGTAAAGGGTTTTCAAAAGCAAGCACATCGAAAACCGCCACGCATACACTGTTACTGAAGCGTGCTTCAATCTGATGCCAGGAGGTTATGAAATGGCAGACAAAGTGGTACCGGGACCGGTCGAGGGCAGCGCCGCCGTCCGGGAAGCGGTTTGTATCCATACGCGCAAGATTTTCGATTCCTGCCGCGATAAAGACTGCGTCGAGGACCTGCGGGTGTATCCCACGGCCTGCTCGCAGGCAAAGCTGGACTGCGCCCTGAGCGTGCGTCCGCGCAGCGCCGAGCTGCTGTGCGCCGACGTACACGTCAAGGAGATCACCTTCAACAAAGGCTACTACACGGTAGACGTGACGTACTTCTACCGCGTGCGCGGCGAGACGTTCCCCGGCTGCGAGCCGGTGTGCGGCCTTGCGATCTTCGACAAGCGCGTCATGCTCTTCGGCAGCCAGGCGAGCGCGAAAGTGTTCGCCTCCGACGACTGCTGCTGCGACCCGTGCGAGAACGGCCTGCCGATCGGCGTGGTCGAATCCGTCGACCCGATCGCCCTGCACATGAAACTGGTGGACTGCGGCAGCTCCGTGGAGCCCGAGCAGGAGCCGCGCGCCATCCCGCAGAAGATCCTCGACGCCATGGGCGAGGAGCTTTCGCTGACCTGCTGCGGCAAGAAGCTGTATGTGACACTGGGGCAGTTTTCGATCATCCGGCTCGAGCGCGATACGCAGCTGCTCATCCCGGCGTACGACTACTGCATGCCGGACAAAGCGTGCCAGGGCTCGACTGAGGACGATCCGTGCTCGATGTTCAGCCGCATCCACTTCCCCATCGACGAGTTCTTCCCGCCGGACTGCGTGACGCCGGACGAGGACTACCGCAGCCTGCTGTAAGGCCGCGGGCGGCAGAAAAAATCCCATCGGTTCCATCCGATGGGATTTTGCTTTTATTTCTTGTGGACGACCTCGCCCGAGGACTTGAGGATACTGTCCGCCGGGATGACGCCGCGCACGCACGACACCGGATAAATGTTCGAGTGCCGGCCGATAACCGTGCCGGGGTTCAGGACGCTGTTGCAGCCGACCTCCACATAGTCACCGAGGATGGCGCCGACCTTCTTGCGGCCGGTCTCGATACGCTCGGCCCCGTTTTTGATGACGACAAGCGTCTTGTCGCTCTTGACGTTCGACGTGATGGAGCCCGCGCCCATGTGGGACTTGTAGCCAAGGATGGAGTCGCCGACATAGTTGAAATGCGGCGTCTGGACGTTATCGAACAGGACAACGTTTTTCAGCTCGCAGGAATTGCCGACGACGGCGTTCTTGCCCACGATCGCATTGCCGCGCACAAAGGCACACTGGCGCAGCTCGGCGCCGTGGTCAATGATGCAGGGGCCGGCGATATAGGCGCTGTCAAAGATCTTGGCATCGCGCGCGATCCAGATGTTCTCGCCGCGCTGCTCGTACTCCTCTTCCGGGAGCGTCGGGCCGAGCTGAAGAATGAAGTCTCCGATCTCCGCCAGCGCCTCCCACGGATAGGTCTTGCCCGCAAACAGCGGGGCCGCGATCGTTTTGCTCAGGTCGAGCAGGTCTTGTATCGTCATCATATCATCTCACCCGGATCAGGTGTCCGCTCTTTTGCATGACATCGATCACATACGCAACGTTTTCCTCACACAGCGCGTGCGTGGCCGCCTCGACCATGACGCGCAGCACCGGCTCCGTGCCGCTCTTGCGCACGAGGATGCGTCCCTCGTCGCCGAGCCGCTCGGCGACGGCCTGCTCCGCCGCAACGACCGCGGGGTCATTGAGCGTGGCGTCCTTGTCGTCGACCTCCACATTCGTGAGCTGCTGCGGATACTCGCGCACCGGCGCGGCCAGCTCGGAGAGCGTCTTTTTGCGGTCGAGCATGACCTGCATGAGCTTGATGGCCGTCAGCAGTCCGTCACCAGTATTGGCATATTTGCCGAAAATAATGTGCCCGGACTGTTCGCCGCCGATCAGGTACCCGTTGGCGCGCATATTCTCCGCGACGTATTTATCGCCCACAGCCGTCTTTTCATAGCCGATGCCGGCCTCATCGAGCGCCTTGTACAGGCCGAGGTTGGACATGACCGTCGTGACGACCTTGGAATTGCCGAAGCGGCCCTCGGTCTGCATGTTGCGCGCGCAGACATAGAGGATCTTGTCGCCGTTGACGACCGAGCCGTTTTCATCCACGGCCAGGCAGCGATCGGCGTCGCCGTCAAAGGCAAAGCCCACGTCCAGCCGGTTGAGGCGGACGTATTTCTGCAGGTTCTCGATGTGCGTCGAGCCGCAGTCGCGGTTGATGTTCGTGCCGTCCGGTTCATTGCCGATGACATACGTATCCGCACCGAGCGCGTCGAAGATGTTCTTCGCCATCATCCACGTGCTGCCGTTGGCGCAGTCAAGGCCGACCTTCATGCCCTTGTACGAGTGCGTGGACAGGCTGATGAGATAACCGATGTAGCGGTTGCGGCCGGCGGAATAGTCCTGTGTGCGGCCGATATTCGCGCCCGTGGCAAACGGGATCTCCAGATTGCCGTCGAGATAGTTCTCGATCTCGTCAATGATGCTCTGTTCCATCTTCTCACCAGCGCTGTTGAGCAGCTTGATGCCATTGTCCGTATAGGGATTGTGGCTCGCGCTGATCATGATGCCGCAGTCAAAATCGTCCGAACGGACGATGTAGGACACGCTCGGCGTCGTCGTCACGTGCATGAGATAGGCGTCCGCGCCCGAGGCGGTCAGGCCTGCGGACAGGGCATTTTCAAACATGTAGCTGGATCTGCGGGTATCTTTGCCGATCACGACCGCGCACTTGTGCTCCCGGCCGTAATACCAGCCGAGAAACCGGCCGATCCGGTAGGCGTGCTCCACCGTCAGGCCCACATTGGCCTCACCGCGGAAGCCGTCAGTACCGAAATATTTGGACATGGATGCTTCCCTCCGATCAAAATCGCCCGCAAAACGCCGCGGGCAACGCTTTATTATAACTGCGCAGCAGCGTCCGCGTCAAGATAAACCTCGACATCCGTGTGCAGCTGCAGGAATGACGCGGGGATAAACGTCTCCGGGCGGCCCGTGAGCGTGGCGGCAGCTGCCTTCGCGCAGCGCGCGTCAAAGCCGACGAGCAGGATCTTTTTCGCGCCCAGGATCGTGTGGATGCCGATCGTGATGCCGTGCTCCGGCGTCTGCGCAAGCGCGCCGAAATCCGCAGCGATGGCCTCGCGCGTCACTTCCGCGAGCTTGGCGATGTGCGTCTTCTCACCGAAACCGGCGCCCGGTTCGTTGAACGCGACGTGGCCGCGCTCACCCAGGCCAAGGATGACCAGGTCGAGCCCGCCAGCCGCCTGGATGGCAGCGTCGTAATCCGCCGCGTGCTCAGCGTCCGCGTCCGGATCCGGAGCATGCACGGCCGCAAACGACTTCGCCGCCGTGAGGGGCGAAAACGCCGCGCCGACCGCGTGCGCGCCCTTGCCGGCTGCGCCGCAGTATTCACACGCCTGGAAGAGCGTCGCCTTGTCAAAGGCAATGTCGCTGGCAGCGAGCGCATCGAGCACTTCCGCCGGCAGGTCGACCGCCGAAATGGCGATGTTTGCCTCCGGCTTGCGCGCGAGCACATCCGCGACCTGCGCCGTCAGTTCTTTTATCACATCTGTTTGCGTTCCGATGATCGTTTTCATGGTTTGTGACCTCCTGTACCGTCATCGCGGCCGCGCTCAGAGCGTGACCGTGCCGTCAAATACAAATGCCGCGGGGCCGGTCATATACAGCAGGTTCTGCGCCCGGTCCCATGCAATGTGCAGCGTGCCGCCGCGCAGGATCACGTCCGCCTCGTCGCCGCACTTGCCCAGCCGCGCCGTGACAGCCAGCGCCGCCGTGGAACCCGTGCCGCAGGCGAGCGTCTCGCCGCTGCCGCGCTCCCACACGCGCACGCGCAGCGTGTGATCGTCCACAACCTCGACAAACTCGATATTTGCCCGCGCGGGGAACATCTTATGGTTTTCAAACGCGGGGCCGATGCGCGGAAAATCCAGCGCCATGGCATCGTCCACATAAGTGACGCAGTGCGGGTTGCCGGTGTTCACGGACGAAACGATCCACGTCTCGCCCAGCACGTCGATCGGCTGCTCGAGGAAGGTCTCCCCCGCCGCCGCGACCGGGATCTTCTCCGGCCGGAACTCCGGGCTGCCCATGCATACGCGCACGGTCTCGACCGCGCCGTCGACCACGTTCAGCCAGAGCGTCTTGATGCCGGCGCGCGTCTCGATCGTGAGCTCGGTCTTGTCGGTCAGGCCGCGGTCGTGGACATATTTGCCCACGCAGCGGATGGCGTTGCCGCACATCTCCGAGCGCGAACCGTCGGCATTATACATCTCCATGCAAAAATCCGCGGCCTCCGACGGGCAGATGAGCACCAGACCGTCCCCGCCGATGCCGAAGTGACGGTCGGACAGGCGGATGGCCGCGGCCGACGGATCGGCCACCGTCTCGGTGAAGCAATTGACGTAGATATAGTCATTGCCGCAGCCCTGCATTTTCGTAAACTTCATTTTGGGTACCTCCTACATGGGTATGAACCCGCACGAACCGGAAAAACTAAACCGACCTGGAAAGGTGGTAATCTCATGGCGATCATTCTCATCCGGACGCTGATTATTTTTCTTGCGCTCATCGTGGCCATGCGCCTTATGGGCAAGCGGCAGCTCGGCGAACTGGAGCTGTCCGAGCTGGTGGTGGCCGTACTCATCGCGGACATCGCATCCATCCCGCTGCAAAACCCCTCCCTGCCGCTGAGCTACGGGCTCATTCCGCTGCTGGTGCTGTTTTGCTGCGAGCTGATCTTCTCCGGCCTGACGTACAAGAGTATTCACCTGCGCAAGCTGCTCTACGGCCGGCCGAACTTCATCATCGAGCGCGGCCGCATCGCCCAGCAGGCCATGCACCGCAACCGCTTCACGCTCGACGAGCTGACGCAGGAGCTGCGCAATCAGGGCATTCTCGACATTGCGAGCGTGGAATACGCCGTGCTCGAGACCAACGGCCAGCTCAACATCATCCTCGCCCCGGCGCAGCAGCCGGTCACAGCAGAGCAAATGCACATGCAGACCGAGGACACCGGCTATTTCTCCATCCTCATCAATAACGGGCGCATCCTGCGCGATAATCTCCGGCGCATGGGGCGCGATGAACGCTGGCTGCAAAAGCAGGTGCAGCAGCGCGGCGTGCAGTGCATCGAGGGCGTCTATCTGCTGATGATGAACGACGCCGGGCAGATCTATTTTGCGGCAAAGGAGCTCAGATGAAAAAGGAACTGTTTGCAGGCGTGCTGCTGCTCGTGCTCATCGGCCTGTGCGCGTGGAACCTCTGGCATCTGACCCGGATGTGCACCCGACTCGACAACGCCGTAGCACAGGCGGAGACAAGCTACGCCGCCGGGGACCCGGCGCGCGCGAGCGAGACGCTGCGCGCGGCGGCCGCGCGCTGGGACGACGCCGAGGACTATGCCCACTGTATGCTCCCGCACGAGAGCACAGACGCCGTGACAGAGGGTTTCCGCCGGGCGATCCGCACGGTGGAGGCCGGGGACGCGTCCGCTGCGGCAGACATCAGCCTGCTGCGTGTGCGGATCCAGGGGCTCGCCGACGGGGAGCGCATCACGCTCGGCAACCTGTTTTAGCCGCGATCGTTGAGCAGCTTCGTCAGCTCCTGCATGAAGGTATCAATGTCCTTGAACTGGCGATAAACCGAGGCAAAGCGCACATAGGCGACCTCATCCACGTCCTTGAGGCGCTTCATGACCATTTCGCCGACCTGCTCGGTCGTGATCTCGCGCTCGAGCGCGCTCTGCAGCTCCTGCTCGATCTCGTCGGCGATTTTCTCAAGCACCGGCAGCGGCACCTTGCGCTTGTCGCAGGCGCGCACCATACCGTTGATGAGCTTACTCTTGTCAAAGCTCTGGCGGCTGCCGTCGCGCTTGATGACAACGAGCGGGAGCGTCTCAATGATCTCATAGGTCGTAAAGCGTTTCTGGCAGGCGAGGCACTCGCGACGGCGGCGGATGGTCGCGCCCTCCTCGGCCGGACGGGAATCAATGACCTTGCTCTCGGCAAAGCCGCAAAACGGGCATTTCATACGTTGGTTCCTCCATATATCTGGTTTCCGGTTACTTTACATAATACCGTACAGTACTATACCACAGCCCCGACACATTTGCACGAAAAATTTCGCCGCATCTGGCGTTTTCTCCCTCAGATACGGCGAATTTTCAGCTATTTGTACAGATTCTGGAATGTCTCGCGCGTCATGAGCGCGTTGAGCACCTCGAGCAGCGCGTTCGTGCTCAGATGCTCGGGCAGGTCGAGCTGCTTGAGCAGCCGCTGCCGGGCGGCCCGACTGTCCGGCCCGCCGGTGAGCCCGGCGGCGTAAAGGTCTGCCTTCGTGATGCGCGCACCCGGTGGCGGTGCGTCCTCGCCCTCGACGGTCGCGCCCGCGCGGCGCAGCGCCTCAAGCAGCACCTCCGGCCGCATGCCCTCCACGCCGAGCTTACCCTCTTTCGAGGCGATGCGCTTGCGCCGCTCCTTGCCGGCCACGTCCGGGATATACGCGTGCTTGACCTGTGCCGGGTCGATGGCTCCGCGCAGATAGTTGCGGATAACAAAGCCCGCCCCGTCGCTGTCCGTGAGGACGATGATGCCGCGCGTTTCGGCCAGACGGCGCAGCAGTGCCAGCCGCTGGCCGTCATGAAAGATGCCGAAGCCGGATGTCTCCAGAATGGGCGCGTCCACGATCTGCGCGAGCGTGTTTTTATCATACCGGCCCTCGACGATGATGGCCTCGCGGATACGGATCATGCCGCGCCTCCCACGGCGATGCGAAGCAGCAGCTCCTTGAGCAGCTCGGCATCGTCCGCGCCGGTGTTTTTCATGGCAAAGTCCGTCTGTGCGCACAGGCGCACCGCCTCCTCGAGCTGGCGGCCGGAGAATTTCCGGGCCGAGCGCAGGAGGTTTTCCGCGATGAAATCATACGGCAGACCGAGCAGCGCGCGCAGGTCGCCCGTACCGAGGCCCGCGCGGCGCGCGAGCCGCGCGGCATACAGCCTGCGCATCTGCTGGCCGATAACGGCGAGCAGGAAAATCGGCGTGTTCGCCTTATCTGCGAGGAGGTCAGCGAGGATGCGCATGGCGCCGTCATAGTCCTGATCGGCCAGCCGGTCGGTCAGCTCATAGGCCACCGCCTCCGGCAGCCGGTGCGCCACGGCCAGAATGTCCGCGCGCGTGACCGTGTCGCCCTGCACATAGGCCGCGATCTTGTCGATCTCCGGGATCATGCTGTTCATAAGGCCGCCGGTGAAGAAAATGAGCTGGCGGGCATCCTCGGGCGAAATATGCTTCTTATGCGCGGCAAAGCGCTTGCCGACCCAGCGCACGAGCGCGCTCTCCCCCTGAGCGGTAAATTGGATCAGTTCGCCCTGCTTTTTGAAGGCCTTCGTCGTCTTCAGGCGGCCGTCCGGCTCAAAGTCCGTATCCATAATGAACACCAGCGTGCAGTAATCCGGCAGATCGCCGATGACCTGGACGAGCGCCTGTGCCTCTTCCTCGCGGCACTTGTTCGTGTCGAAGCCGCGCACCTCAATGAGCGTGCGTTCGGTCAGAAACGGCACCGCATCCACCGCGTCCGCCAGCGCCTGAAAATCGAGCTCGGCCCCGTCAAACCGGTGGTAGCTGAAGTCGTCCTCTCCGCCGGGCAGGCAGAGCTTTTTCAGCTCCAGCAGGTACTGCTCACGCAGATAGTCCTCCCGGCCCCAGAGCAGGTACAGCCGCCCCGGCCCCTGCTCGCGCAGGCTGCGCACCTGCGCGCCGTAGTCGAGCACTTCCGTTTTCTTTTTTCCTTTTGCTTTTGCCATAGCGTTTCCTCACGAGAGATGCACCGTGATGTCGCCCATCTGGTCGGTGCGGTAGATCGGTATGTGGTGCGCCTGCAGGCGCTCGAGCGTGTCACTCGTCGGATGGCCGTAGTTGTTGTAGCCGACGGAGATGATCGCATCGTCCGGCGCGATGGCGTCGAGCCATGCATCGCTGGTGGATTTCTTGGAGCCGTGGTGGCCGACGAGCAGCAGTTCAACGCTGGGATAGGCGCAGTCACTGAGGAATTTCACCTCTGCCACGCTGTCCACGTCGCCGGGCACGAGCGTGTCATAGTCGCCGATGGAGGTCAGCACGATCATGCTGCCGTCCTCCTGTCCGGCGCAGGGCTCCGGATACAGATGCACGGAGATGCTGCCAGCCGTGACCGTCCGCTCGGCATCCACACGCACGACGGTCGTATGGTTTTCCGCCGCGAGCGCGAGAATGTCGCTCAGTGGGGCCTTCGTCGTGTCTGCCGCGGCCGGGATGACGAGTGTGCGCACCGGGAGCCAATGCATCAGGCGCAGCACGCCATTGATATGATCGTCATGCGGATGCGTGAGCACGAGCAAGTCGAGACTCCGGTGCCCCTGCGCGAGCAGCTTGCGCGCCGCGAGATCGCCTGGGTCCTCCGCGGTAGAGCGGCCGCCACAGTCCACCACGGCGCAGGCCCGCCCGCTGGAAAACACGATGCTCTGTCCCTGACTGACATCGAGCGCCGTCACGGTCGACGTGCGCTGCAGCTGCACGGCGTTGACGGTCAGCACCGCGCACAGCGCCAGCACGCTGCACGCCGCCGGGATCCAGTAGCGTGCCTTGCGCCGGCGGGAGATCAGCCACGCCGCACCGAACATAACATACACCAGCACGAGCCACCAGACGACCATGCGGTTGCCGGTGAACAGCACCGCACCCGGGAGTTTGGAGAGCACTTTTGCCACCGCGAGGATATAGCGCAGCGGCCACGCCGTCACCCATGCAAGCACCGTACCGCCCCACGCCCAGACAAGACCGAGCAGTGCCGCCAGATAGCAGCCGATAAACGCGACCGGCAGCAGCCACAAAATGAGCAGGTTCGTGACTGGTGCGATAAGCGAAATGTTGCCGAAATGCAGCGCCGTGAGCGGCACGGTGAACACCATGGCGCCGACGGAGCTCGCCGTTGTGGCACTGAAAAAGGCACGGACGTTCCGCCGCGGCCGTGAGAGCTTCACGCCGGCGGGCAGCAGGCGCGCATCGAGCGCGCGGTGCAGCGCACCGGAGGCGCAAAACAGGCCTGCCATGGACGCAAATGACAGCTGCAGACTGATGCTCGCCGCGGCAAACGGATTGGCCCCGAGCAATATGGCCAGCGCGGTCAGCAGCGACGTCGGCGGGTCGTTCTCCCGCCCGAGCAGCGGCGCAAAGAGCACCAGCGCTGTCATGAATGCCGCGCGCAACACCGACGGGCTGCACCCGGCCATAACGACGAACACGACCATAAGCGGCAGGCCGATGATGGCCGTCGTGCGCCGGTTGCCGGTGAACAGGCGCAAAAAGCCCAGCAGAAACGCCAGATGCAATCCGGAGACTGCGACCGTGTGCATGATGCCGGTCGTACTGAGCGGAATATCGAGATCCTGCGCGTAGAGCGCGGATTTGTCGCCGAGCATGAGCGCCTGCGCAAACGGCAGCACATCCGCCGGGAAGGCGGCCTGCGCGCTCGCTTTGAGCGACTGGGCGACGGTTTTCGGCCAGTAGAGCCAGCTGCGGCTCCACACGCCGGTGCGTGCGAGCGTTTTGTCCTGCACGCTGCCGATGAGGTAAATGCCCTTGGAAATATAGGAGTCCGTCTCCTCCCCGTAGCGCAGCGTGGATGGACGGAGCTTCACGTCCACCGTGATCTCGTCGCCGGGGCGCAGATCGGCCGCGCCCGCGTCGGCGGCATAGAGCCGTGCCTTGCAGTTTGGCACGTCCGGGCTTGTGAGCAGAACGGTCAGACCGCAGCTATGCTCATAGGCAACGGGATACTCCGTCACACGCGCCGTGACCGTCTGCACATCACCGGAGACGTTCTGCGCGGGTGTCAGGCGCATGGCCGTGGCCGCAGCGTACCACCCGAAGCCGATGGCCGCCGACAGCAGCGCCACCATGACCCGGCGGCGCGTCTGCCCCGGGAGCAGCAGCGTCACGAGCGCAAGCACGACCGCTGCGAGCGCACCGGGCAGCACCCAACGCGCCGGCAGCAGAAAGTGCGCCAGAAAAATCGCAGCCGAAAATCCGCCTGCGCAGTATGCCAGCTTTCGCACGCCGTCTCCCCCTCTTTCTCTGGAGACATTATAAACAAAAACGGCGGCGGGAACAAGGCCCGCCGCCGAATTTTGTTGCTTTACAGCAGCTTCTCACCCATCGGCGCGCCGCCGAGGACGTGGAAGTGCAGGTGATGCACGGTCTGGCCGGCATCGTCGCCGCAGTTGGAAATGACGCGGTAGCCGCCGGTCAGGCCCTCCTGCGCGGCAAGCTTCGCGATGACCTCAAAGCACTTGGCGACCACAGCGGAGTTTTCCGCCGTGATGGCCGCGACCGAGTCGATGTGCTGCTTCGGGATCACGAGAAAGTGCACCGGCATCTGGGGATTGATGTCGCGGAACGCATAAACATCGTCATCATTGTACAGGCAGGTGGAAGGGATCTCCCCCGCCGCGATCTTACAAAACAGGCAGTCGTTCATCATGGTAACCTCCTTACAGTCCCAGCTTTTCCGCCACAAAATCGTCCACGATAGCCAGCGCGTCGTCGATCTTCAGCACCTCGCTGCCGCCGCCCATGGCGGAGTCCGGCTTGCCGCCGCCCTTGCCGCCGGTGACCGCCGACACGGCGCGCACAAGATCGCCCGCGCGGATGCCCTTGGCCACGGCGTTCTTGCCGCAGACGGCCACGAACGTGACCTTGCTCTCCGTCGCCGTTGCGAGCACCGCGACCGTATCCGGATCCTTATCGCGCAGGAAGTCGCCGAGCTTGCGCAGGTCCCCGGCCTCAAGGTCGGTGCGCGTCGTCGTGATGACCTTGATGCCGCCGATGTTCTTCGAGGCATAGAGGAAGCGATCGACGTCGCTGTGCAGGATCTTCTCTTTCATGCGCTCGACGCTCTGCCGCGCCTCCTTGAGCTCCGCCGTGAAGCCCTTCGCCTTCGCAATCAGGTCGGCGGGCTTGGCGTGCAGCACCTCGGCCGCCGCGTACATGCGGCGGTTAACGGCCTCCATCTCGCGCAGATAGGCCTTGCCGGTGATCGCCTCCACGCGGCGCACACCGGACGCGACCGAGCTCTCGCCCGTGATGCGGAACGGGCCGATCTTGGCGGTGTTATCCACATGCGTGCCGCCGCAGAGCTCGATGGACTTGCCGCCCATGTTCACCACGCGCACGACATCGCCGTACTTCTCGCTGAAGAGCGCCGTCGCGCCGCTGGCCTTGGCCTGCGCCATGGACATTTCGGACACCGTGACGTCCATACCGTCGAGGATCCAGTCGCCGACGATCTCGTTGACCCGCTCCAGCTCCTCGGGCGTGATGGCCGAGAAATGCGTCAGGTCAAAGCGCAGGCGATCCGGCTCCACGAGCGAGCCCGCCTGATGCACGTGGTCGCCCAGCACCTCGCGCAGCGCGGCCTGCAGCAGGTGCGTGGCCGAGTGCGCACGCATGATCGCCTTGCGGCGGTCGGTGTCGATGCGCGCCGTGACGGTCTGCTCGACCTGCAGATGGCCGGAGTGCATCACGCCGTGGTGCAGGAACTTGCCGGCCTTGTCCTTCTGGACGTCCGTCACCTGGAAGAGCGCGCCGTCGGTTTCAATGACGCCGTGGTCGGCCACCTGGCCGCCCATCTCGGCATAAAACGGCGTGCAGTCGAGCACGAGCACGCCCTGCTTGCCCTCGTCGATCTCCGAGCAGACCTCCCCCTCGCAGACGATGGCCAGGATCGTGCCCTGATCGGCCGTGTGGTCATAGCCGGTGAACTGCGTCGGCGTCGGGTCGAGGCCGAGGTCCACGCCGGCCCACGCCAGGTCGCCGAGCGCCTCGCGCGCCTTTCTCGCGCGCACGCGCTGCTGCTCCATGAGATCCTGGAACGCGTCCTCATCCACGGTCATGTCCTGCTCCTGCACCATCTCGCGGGTCAGGTCGATCGGGAAGCCGTAGGTATCATAGAGTTTGAATGCATCCGCGCCGGAGAACACGCGCTCGCCCTTGGCCTGATGCTCGGCGAGCAGGTCGGAAAAGATGTGCATGCCAGCGTCGATGGTCTTGGCGAAGTTCTCCTCCTCGTTGCGGATGACGCGGGTGATATATGCCTGCTTCTCGCGCAGCTCAGGGTACTGGCACTCGTTTTCGTGCACGACCATGTCCACGACCTGATACAGGAACGGCTCGTTGACGCCGAGGAGCTTGCCGTGGCGCGCCGCGCGGCGCAGCAGACGGCGCAGCACATAGCCGCGGCCCTCGTTCGACGGCAGGATGCCGTCCGAGATCATCATGACGGAGGCGCGGATATGGTCGGTGATGACGCGCAGGGACACGTCCGTCTTGTGGCTGTCGCCATAGTGCGCGCCGGTGATCTCGCTGACCTTGTGGGTGATGTTCATGACGGTGTCCACGTCGAAGAGCGAGTCCACACCCTGGCAGACAACGGCCAGACGCTCAAGGCCCATGCCGGTGTCGATGTTTTTCTGAATGAGGTCAGAGTAGTTGCCGTTGCCGTCGTTGTCAAACTGGGAAAAGACGTTGTTCCAGACCTCCATATAGCGGTCGCAGTCGCAGCCGGGCGCGCAGTCCGGCTTGCCGCAGCCGTATTCCTCGCCGCGGTCAAAATAGATCTCCGAGCAGGGGCCGCACGGGCCGGAGCCGTGCTCCCAGAAGTTATCGTCCTTGCCGAGGCGGGTGATGCGGCTCTCAGGGATGCCGATCTCGTCGCGCCAGATGTTGAACGCCTCGTCGTCCTTTTCATACACGGACGGGTACAGCCGCTCTGGGTCGAGGCCGACCCAGTCCGGGCTCGTCAGAAACTCCCACGACCAGGCGATGGCTTCATGCTTGAAGTAGTCGCCGAAGGAGAAGTTGCCGAGCATCTCAAAATACGTGCCGTGGCGCGCGGTCTTGCCGATGTTTTCAATGTCGCCGGTGCGGATGCACTTCTGGCAGGTGCAGACGCGGTGGCGCGGCGGCTCCTTATCGCCCTTGAAGTAGGGCTTCATCGGCGCCATGCCGGAGTTGATGAGCAGCAGGCTCGCATCATCCTGCGGGATGAGCGAGAAGCTCGGCAGGCGCAGGTGCCCCTTCGTCTCGAAAAAGCGCAGGAACATCTCGCGCAGTTCATTCAGACCATATGGTTTCATAATCATCTATCCTCCAATTCAAATTCTCTTGCTTCACTCTTTTTGCAGCCGCTCGGAAAGGCTGGGCGCGTCCGCGCGGTAAAACTCCAGCTTGCCGCAGTGCCTGCAGGCATAAATATCGACCTCCAGCGCACCGGAAAAGAGGTTGGACAAGTGACCGGTCAAAAAGCCGTATTGCCCGAGCTGCAGGGATTCCTGCCCCAGATGCTCCATCTCACTGTGACAACGCAGACAGTCCATAACACGTCTCCTTTCAAAAAAAGATGCCTCCGCCCCATATACAGGGGCGAAGGCATTCGAGCATTCACGGTACCACCCTGATTGCCGCTCACGCGGCGTCTCAAGTCGTCCTTAACGCGGACAGACGTCCCGGTCGTCCCGGGCCGCTCCGGAGCGGCTGCCATGCTGCCGGCCGAAGGGCTTCCACCGTCCCCTTCTCTCTGCTGACCGGGTGCTGCACAGCTTTTCTCCATCCAAGCGTTATGTTCTGGATTTTTCTATTTTACCACATTCGAGCCGAATGTCAACCGTTTCAGCGGGTAATTTCCGCCGCACGAGTGACAGCGGTGCCGCTTCACATGGCAGCGGCATGGTAAAGCGCTGCATCGGGTGCGGCACGCTCTCGAGCGGGAGGAAATCTGCGTCGCGCAGGTCCTGCGCCGTGAAGGTCACGGGTGCCGCGGTGTTCGTGACAAGCTCAAGCGTGTCGCCGACGGCGAACTTGTTGCGCTGCGTCAGCACGGCGCGCCCGTCGGGCGCGGTGCCCTCCACGACGGCGCAGACCTCCGCCCCGGCAAAGTAGGCAGAGTTTGCCGTATACTGCCCCGGCTGGCCGAAATAGAACCCGGTGCTGTACGGCCGGTGGCTGATCTGCAGCACCTCGCGCTGCCAGACCGGGTCGAGCGGCCGGCCGGCAATGGCATCATCGAGCGCGTGGCGGTAGGCGTTCGTGACCGCGCCGACGTAATAGGCACTCTTGGTGCGCCCCTCGATCTTCAGGCTCGTGATACCGGCCGCCAGCAGCTCCGGCAAGTGGTCGATCATGCACATGTCGCGGGAGTTGAAGATGTACGTCCCGCGTTCGTCCTCCGTGATGTCAAACACCTGGCCGGGGCGCTTGGACTCCGTGAGGCCGTACTTCCAGCGGCAGGGCTGGGCGCAGCGGCCGCGGTTGGCATCGCGCCCGGTGAGATAGTTCGACAGCAGGCAGCGGCCGGAAAACGACACGCACATTGCCCCGTGGACGAACGCCTCTAGCTCAAGTTCGGACGGCGTATGGGCGCGGATGGCGGCGATCTCGGCGAGCGACAGCTCGCGTGCGAGCACGACCCGCTGCGCGCCGAGATCATGCAGCGCCGCAGCAGCCGCCGAATTGACCACGCCAAACTGCGTGCTGACGTGCAGCGCGACGTGCGGCGCATAGCGCTTGGCGAGCGTGATGACGCCGAGATCGGCCGCGATGATTGCATCCACCCCCGCATCGTCGAGCAGCTCCAGATACGCCGGCAGCTGCGCCATTTCATCGTCACGCGGCAGCGTATTGCACGTCACGTGTACGGCGGAGCCCTGCGCGTGCGCAAGCTGCACGGCCGCGCGGATGCCGTCCGGTGTGAAATTTTCAGCTCCGGCGCGCATGCCGAACTGCGCCCCGGCCAGATACACTGCGTCTGCACCGAAATGGAGCGCCATTTGCAGGCGCTCCAGATCTCCGGCAGGGCATAACAATTCCGGTTTGTTCATGTCGAATCCCCGCTTATTGTGAATAACTCTGTTTGGCCACGAACGCCTGGAACTCGCCATAGCTCGTGAAGAACTTGTGTGTGCCGGACTCGGCGTCGAGCGCGTAGTACAGCGCCTGCGTGCTCGCCGGCGAGAGCGTCGCCTTGAGGGACGCAAGACCGGGGTTGGCGATCGGCGTGGGCGGCAGGCCCTTGTTCTGATAGGTGTTGTACGGGCTGTCGATCTTCGTGTCCTCCACGGTGAGCACATCCTTGTGCTCCGGCAGGACGTACATGATCGTCGAGTCGATCTGCAGCGGCATACCCGCTTCGATGCGGTTATAGATGACGGCGGCGATCATGGCGCGCTCATCGTCGTTGGCCGCTTCCTTCTCGATCATGGATGCGACCGTGACGACCTCCTGCATGGTCATGCCGCGCTCGTCCGCCTTTTCGAGCATCTCGGCCGTGATGCGGTCGTGGAAGTTTTCGAGGAATTTGTTGATAGCGCTTGATGCCTGCATGCCCTGATAGAACTCATACGTGTCCGGGAACAGGAAGCCCTCGAGGCGCTTGGCATCGCCCTGCATGCTCTGGTCGATGAACGAGTAGTTGTAGGAATAATTGGCCGCCGCGTCCATGAGGTCGTCATACGAGCAGACGTTTTCATCCTCGAGCTTGTGGAAGATCTGCTCCATCGTATAGCCCTCGGGGATGGTGACCTTGGTCGTGACCATGGCGCCGGAGCCGACCTGCATCTTCTTGACGAGAGCGCGATAATCGTAGTTCGTACTCAGCTCGTACGTGCCGGGGTCGATCTTCGTTTTCGCGTGCGAGACGCTGCAGTATAGCTCGAAGAGGCCCTTGTACTTGATGATGCCGGCGTCCTTGAGCTGCTTTGCCACGTAGCCCACGCTCACCTGATGACCGGCGCGCTCCTTGGCGTTGCCGTCAGCGTCCGTGTACGAAATGGTGACGTCCTTGAACTCCGCCTTGTCGAGCGTGACCGTCGCCGTGACCGGCTCCTTATTGAGCGCGAGCACGTCCGACGCCGCCATCCAGCCGACGCAGGCGAGAATGATGCTGATGCTGACGACGAAGGCAAAATAGATCAGGCCGCCGAGGCAGCCGCTGCGTCCGGCGCGGCGCGGCGCTTCCGGCTGGGCCGGGCGCGCGGGGCGCTGCTGCCCCTCCGGCTGCGCCGAGTGCGGCTGTGCCTGGCGCATGGGACGCTGCTGCCTCTCCGGCTGCACCGGACGCGGCTGGGCCGGGCGGCGGCGGGCAGGCTGTGCGGCTGCCGGACGCTGCTGGGCCGGACGCTGCGGGCGGGACGAATCCCGCTCGTCGCGGAACAGCTCATCAAAGTTCTTAAAGTGATCAGACATGGTTCGGTCTCCCTGTCAACATGGAATTCGTCCCTGCCGCCCACACGGCGGAGGAACCCCCATGCCCCGAGGGGCATAAGATAAGGCGACGGACGGAAACGGCGCCGTTTCTCCGGTCACGCCGGAAAACATTGCGCCAGATCCATGCACCGCGCGGGGTCTGGCCACGCAAAAATCAGTTGCGCGGAGAAAGGGTTTTGGTTATGTGCTGCGGAAATAATAATAGCTGTCTCTGGATCATCCTCATTCTGATCCTGCTCTTCTGCTGCGGCGGCTGGGGCAACTGCGGCTGCGATAACAACAACAATAACGGCTGCGGCTGCGGCTGCTAACGGCTCGACACCGATCGGGGCTCCTCCGGGAGCCCCGGTTTTTCCTGTGGGTAGAAAACGCCGTCCTCGGTTATGACGGCGGAAACCGGCACATCGTTCCATTCAGCCGGCAGCGCGTCGAGCAGAAACGCCGCGCGGATCAGCCCCACGGTGCAGCAGTCCACACGCGCCAGAAAGCGGTCATAGTACCCGCCGCCGCGGCCAAGACGCCGCCCGGCACGGTCATACGCCAGCGCCGGAACGAGCATCAGGTCGCCGGGCTGCGGCAGCAGGATCTGCGCGCTGTGCGGCGGTTTCGGAATGCCGAAGCGCCCGGGCACGAGCGCACCGTCATAGCGCGCAAACTGCATCTGCCCGTCCGGCTGCGTGACCGGGAGCGCGGCCGTCTTGCCGCGGCGCCGCGCCTGTGCGAGGATAGCATGCGTGTCCACCTCGGGCACGACGCTGCAATAGGCAAAGACCCGCTCCGCCGCCTGAAACGCCGGCAGCGAGAGCACCCGCTGCGTGATGCGCACATCGCACGCGGCGTTCTCCGCTGGGTCGCTCTGCGAAAGCCGGGCGCGCAGCTGCGCGCGCAGGGCGGCCTTTTCCCCGGAAATGCTCACAGCGCGCTGCGGATGATGGAGAAGATCTCCTCGTGCTTTTCTTCCAGCTCGCGCTCGGCGCCGTCTTTCATGAACGGCACGACCGTCCAGCCATAGTGCGCGGCGGCGAGGCGGCCGATGCGCAGGCAGTTTTCCAGATAGGCCGCGTCCTGCTCGTGGATATCAGCCTTGGTGTTGTGCTTTTCCTGCCGGTGCTGCATCCGCTTGAGCGAGGTCGGCAGGTCGACATCCAGATAGAGCACCAGATCCGGGCGCGGCAGGCCCATCTTGCCATACTCCAGATCATACAGCCAGTCAAAAAAGGCCGGCAGCTCCGCCTCCGGGAGCTTGGAGCCCTGATGGATGGCGTTCGAGGTCGTGTAGCGGTCCGAAAGGATCAGGCCGCCGTTTTCGTAGATCTCGCCCCAGTCGGTGCGGTAAGACGCATAGCGGTCGACCGCGAAGAACGTGGACGCGGCATACGCGTTGACATCCGACGGGTGCGCGCCGAACGCACCGTTGAGATACATGCGGATGAGCGCCGACGACTCCTGGTCGTAGCGCGGAAAGACGATGTGGTGATAGGCCATGCCCATCTCGTCAAAACGAGCGCACAGGCGGCGGTACTGCGCGGATTTTCCGCTGCCGTCAATGCCCTCCAGTACAATCAGTTTACCCTTCGCCATGGTGTTTCTTCCCCCGGAGTTTGCAGCCGATGGCCGCAAACAGGAATTTCGGCAGCTTCATCATGCGGCCGATGCGCTTCGGCTCCTTCAGGAGCCGGTAAAACCACTCGAGCCCGAGCTTCTGGAAAAACTTCGGCGCGCGCTTGACATTGCCGGCGAACACGTCCAGACTGCCGCCGAGGCCGGCCATGAGGCCGACGCGCAGGCGCGGCGCGTTGCGCTGCATCCAGAGCTCCTGCTTCGGCGCGCCGAGGCACACGAGCAGCAGGTCCGGCTGCGCGGCGTTGATCTTTTCCACCACGGGGTCGTCGTCCTGAAAATAGCCGTCGTTCGTCCCGGCGATGACGAGGCCGGGGAAGCGCTCACGCATTTTCTCCGCCGCCGCGTCCGCGACGCCGGGCTTGGCCCCCAGCAGGAACACGCTTTTGCCCTCCTGCCCCATCTGCGCCATCAGCGCCGAGGCAAAGTCGATGCCCGGCAGCTTCGCGCACAGCGGCGTGCCGAGAATTTTCGCGCCGTAGATCACGCCGATGCCGTCCGGCAGGACGAGGTCCGCCCCCTGCACGGCCTGCATGGCCGCGGGATCGTCGCGGCAGAGCATCACGATCTCCGGATTCGGCGTGACGACATAGGCCGCACGCCGCTCCGCCATCAGGTCACGCGCACGCGCGACCGCTTCGTCCATCGTCAGGCTGTCAAACCCGACGCCCATTACGTCAATTCGCATGAAAACCTGTTTCCTCCGTTATACCTGAGCAAAGACTTCGCCGATCTTCTCATGGATGATGAGATTCGCCTGATCGTCATATGGCGTGGCGCTGCGGTTGATGAGCACCAGCTTATTGCCCCGGTAGTAATTCAAAAGTCCGGCTGCGGGGTACACGGCCAGTGACGTGCCGCCGACGATGAGGACCTCCGCCTCGCGGATATAATGGACCGCCTTGGACACGACATCGTCGTCCAGGCACTCCTCATAAAACACGATGTCCGGCCGGATGATGCCGCCGCAGTCGCAGTGCGGCACACCGGTGCCGTGGTTGACGCGCTCCGCCGGGTACGGCCGGCCGCAGCGCATGCAGTAGCAGCGGTGGATGCTGCCGTGCAGCTCGAGCACGTTCTTGCTCCCGGCCGCCTGATGCAGGCCGTCGATATTCTGCGTGATGACTGCCTGGAGCTTGCCCTCACGCTCCAGCTCCGCCAGACGCAGGTGGGCGCGGTTGGGCTTGGCCCCGTCGACAACGAGCTTGTCCCGGTGGAATTTGTAGTACGCCTCCGGGTGCGCCATGAAGAAGGAATGGCTCAGGATGGTCTCGGGCGGATAATCATACTTCTGGTTATACAGGCCGTCCACGCTGCGAAAATCCGGGATGCCGCTCTCGGTCGAGACGCCGGCGCCGCCGAAAAACACGATGCGGTCGCTGCCGTCGATCCACTGTTTCAGCTGCTGAATGTTGTCCATGGACACTGCCTCCTGTTACACTACCCCGCAAATGGGGTTATTTCTTATCATACAACGCTTCGCGCGCCCGGTCAACTTTGCGCGAGCAGAAAGCGCTCAATCGCCTCCGCCACACCGTCATGGTCGCAGTCGGGCATGACGTACTGCGCCGCGTCCTTCACGTCCGCAATGGCGTTGCCCATTGCGAGCGGCAGACCAGCGTCGCGCAGGAGCGGGCGGTCGTTTTCCGAGTCGCCGATGGCGATCGCTGCGCTGATGGGGATATTCAGGCAGCGGCACAGCGCCTGCAGACCGCTCCCCTTATCGACGCCGACGGCGTTGATCTCCACGCCCGCGCTCTCGCACGGAACGACCCAGGCGCGCACATTCTGCACGCGCGCGAGGTACTTGGCGCGCTCGGCGGAATCGACAAAGTAAAAGTCCAGCTTCTCCACCGGATAGGGCGCGGCGAGAAAGCGCTGCTCCATGTCCGGAACGGCCGTGCAGTGGCTCTTAAAATTCTCCACATAGGCGTCCATGCCGAAGTGCTGCGGGTCATCGAGCAGCTCCGGACGGTAGAGCGCCTCACCGTTGGAGAAAATGATCGGGAATCCGTCAAGTCCCTCGAACGCACGGACAAGCTCCGCCGCCGCGTCATCCGGGAGGTTCTGCGCTGAAATGATCCGATCCTGCGCGCAGTCGGCCACGGCAGCACCGCTGGACGTGATGGCATAGCGCATGGCCGGAAACTGCGCCATATACGGCACGATCTGCCGGTAGCCGCGCCCGGTCGTCATGACGACGTGATATCCGCGCGCGAGCGCCGCAGTGACGGCGGCCTCCGTGCGCGGTGTGATCTCTTTTTTGGAATTGAGCAATGTGCCGTCCATATCGACGGCGATGAGCTGATACGCCATGAGAAGTTCCTTTCTGCACAGTTTTACAGGGTATATTGTACCCGTTTCGCCCCGCCCTGTCAACCGGACGGTGGGACTTGAACCCGCACGCCAAAGTCGCTATAATGGCGGCAGACCGATTTTTAAGGAGTTGACACCATGTTTGTTGACCAAACATTATATCACGGCCGCCCGGCAAGCGGGCAGCGGCTGGACAAGGAGCTGCGCTGCTACGACCTGCTCGACCGGCTCGGGCTCGCCTACGACCGGGCCGATCACGACGCTGCCGACACGATCGAGGCCTGCGCCGCCGTGGAGGACGTGCTGGGGGCCGGGATCTGCAAGAATCTCTTTCTCACGAACCGGCAGCAGACGGCATTTTACCTGCTGCTGATGCCGGGGCACAAGCCGTTTCGCACGAAGGATCTCTCGCACCAGATCGGCAGCGCGCGGCTGTCGTTCGCATCGCCGGAGCATATGCGCGAGCTGCTGGACATCACGCCCGGCTCCGTGAGCGTGCTGGGGCTGATGAACGATCATGGCCATCGCGTGCGTCTGCTCATCGACCGCGACCTGCTGGACGATACGTACCTCTGCTGCCACCCGTGCATCAACACCTCCACGCTCAAGCTGCGCATGACGGACGCCGTCGACGTGCTGATCCCGGCGCTGGCGCACGCGCCGACGTATGTGGACCTGCCAGTGAACGAGCAGCAGGGCTGAAAAAGCAAAGAAAAATCCTGCATCCTCGGATGCAGGATTTTTTGTTTGCATTAGTAGTAACGCTTATTCTTGTTCTTGCGTGCAGCCTCCGACTTTTTGCGGCGACGAACGCTGGGGCTCTGGTAGTACTCCTTGCGGCGCAGATCAGACATGACGCCGGCCTTGGCACAGCTGCGCTTAAATCTCTTGAGCGCGTTGTCCAGAGACTCATTCTCCTTGACGTAGATTTCAGACATTTTATTCCCTCCCTCCAAATACGCCTTGCGGCGCTTCAAGGGCCATCATGCATGGCTTTAGCGTTAATATTATAATTGCAATGATCGCAGATGTCAAGATGAAGTTAGGCCTTCGGCTTCAAAATCAGGTTGACAAGCTTGTTCGGGACGTGGATGACCTTCACGATCTGCATGCCCTCCATCTGGCGCTGGACCTTATCGAGCTGCAGCGCCGCGTCGACAACAGTCTGCTGGTCGCTGTCCTTGGCCACGGTGACGGTGCCCTTGAGCTTGCCGAGCACCTGCACAGCCATGGTGACGGTCGTGTCGACCGTTTTGGCCTCGTCATACGTCGGCCAGTCGCACTGGCAGCACATCTTGCCGTACTTGGCGGCGAAGCCGAGCCGTTCCCAGAGCTCCTCGACGATGTGCGGTGCAAACGGGCTGAGCAGGAGCAGCAACTGCTCCATATCGCCCTTCGTGCAGCCGTTGGCGGCAAACTCGTTGGCCATGGTCATCATGGACGCGATGGCGGTGTTCATCTTCAGCTCGTCGATGTCCTCCGTGACCTTCTTGATGGTCTTGTGGATGATCGCCTCGTTCTTGTCCGAGATGGCCGGGTCGTCCGTGCAGCTCTCGGCCAGGTTCCAGACGCGGTCGAGGAAGCGCTTCGAGCCCTTGACGGCCTCGTTGGACCAGGTGACGGCCTTCTCAAAGTCGCCGATGAACATGATGTGCAGACGCATGGTGTCCGCGCCGTACTGATCGACGATGTCGTTGGGGTTGACGACGTTGCCGCGGGACTTGGACATCTTCTCGCCGCCCTCGCCGAGGATCATGCCGTGGCTCGTGCGCTTCTGATACGGCTCCTTGGTCGGCACGACGCCGATGTCATACAGGAACTTGTGCCAGAAGCGGCTGTAGAGCAGATGGAGCGTGGTGTGCTCCATGCCACCGTTGTACCAGTCGACCGGGCTCCAGTAGTCCAGCGCCTCCTTGGAAGCGAGCGCTTTGTCATTGTGCGGGTCCATGTAGCGCAGGAAATACCAGCTCGAGCCGGCCCACTGCGGCATGGTATCGGTCTCGCGCTTGGCAGGGCCGCCGCACTGCGGGCAGGTGGTGTTGACCCAGTCGGTCATCTTGCTCAGCGGGCTCTCGCCGTCGTCGGTGGGCTCATAGCTGTCCACCTGCGGGAGCACGAGCGGGAGCTGATCCTCCGGGATCGGCACCCAGCCGCACTTCGGGCAGTTGACGAGCGGGATCGGCTCGCCCCAGTAACGCTGGCGGCTGAAGACCCAGTCACGCAGCTTATAGTTGACCTTTTCCTTGCCGATGCCCTGCTCCACGACATACTTCTTCATGGCAGGGATAGCCTCTTTCACGGTCATGCCGTTGAGGAAGCCGGAGTTGACCATGACGGCGCTGTCGTCCTTGGCGACGAAGGCTTCCTTCGTCACGTCGCCGCCGGCGACGACCTCGACGATTGGCAGGCCGAACTTCGTAGCGAACTCCCAGTCGCGCTGGTCGTGGCCCGGAACGCCCATGACGATGCCGGTGCCATAGCCCATGAGAACGTAATCCGAGACGAACATGGGCAGTGCCTTATGCGTCACGGGGTTCATGACCTCGATGCCCTCGAGACGGACACCGGTCTTTTCCTTGTTGAGCTCGCCGCGCTCAAAATCGGACTTGTGCGCAGCCTCTTCCTGATAGGCGGCCACGGCGTCCCAGTTGGCGATGTGCGGCTGCCACTGCTTGAGCAGCGGGTGCTCGGGCGAGATGACCATGTACGTCGTGCCGAAGAGCGTATCGGCGCGGGTGGTGTAGACGGTGATGTCGTCGCCGACGTTGGTCTTGAACGTGATCTCCGCGCCGGTGGAGCGGCCGATCCAGTTGCGCTGCTGCGTCTTGACGCGCTCGATGTAATCCACATCGTCCAGATCGTCGATCAGGCGCTGGGCGTACTTCGTGATGGCGAGCATCCACTGGCTCTTCTCCTTGCGCACGACCTCGCTGCCGCAGCGCTCGCAGACGCCGTTGACGACCTCTTCGTTGGCGAGCACGCACTTGCAGCTCGTGCACCAGTTGACAGGCATGGTGGTCTTATAGGCCAGGCCGTGCTTATACATCTGCAGGAAGATCCACTGCGTCCACTTGTAGTAGGCGGGGTCGGTCGTATCGACCGCGCGGTCCCAGTCAAAGCTGTAGCCGAGCATCTTGAGCTGACTGGTGAAGTTGGCAATGTTGTTTTTCGTCACGACGGCCGGGTGGATATGGTTCTTGATGGCATAGTTCTCGGTCGGCAGGCCGAAGGCGTCAAAGCCGATCGGGAACAGAACGTTGTAGCCCTGCATCCGGCGCTTGCGGCAGATGATGTCCATTGCCGTGAACGGGCGCGGGTGGCCGACGTGCAGGCCCTGGCCGGAGGGGTACGGGAACTCGATCAGGCCGTAAAACTTCGGCCGCGGGTCACCGGTGACGGCTGCAAAGGGCTTTTCTTTCTCCCAGCGCGCCTGCCATTTTTTCTCGATCGCCTGGAAATCGTACTTCATAACATTCACTTCTCTCTGAAAAATCAAAAAATCATAAGTAGATCGCGGGGCGGCGCGATGGTCCGCCCCGGTTGGTTCCTGTTGGTGCTTTAAGCGCGCATGTCGGAGATGTCCACGACCTCCGCGTCGCTCCAGAGCCGCTCCAGATCATAAAACTTGCGGGCCTCGTCCTGGAACACGTGCACGATCACACAGCCGTAGTCGAGCAGGACCCAGCTGCCGCTGCGGTGGCCCTCCCGGCGCAGGACAGGTTCGCCCACGTCGTCCGCCGCCGCTTCCACGGCGTCGGTCAGGGTCTTGACGTGCGTCGAGGAGCTGGCCGTGCAGATGACAAAATAGTCCGCCAGCGTCGTCAGTTCCCGGGTCTTGAGCAGCTGAATGTTCTCGCCCTTTTTTGCGTCCAGCGCCTTGACGATAACCGTGGCAAGCTCGTTAGCAGGCATCATAATGCTACATCCTTCCTTTTCGTTACCATTTGTTCGGGCCCTGGACGGTGCCGGACGTGGCCACGACCTGCCCATTGGATTCATAGAGAATGTCCACGTTCGCAGACGTGATCTCCGTTGTATAGGGGTTGAGCCAGGTGTTGAGATAATCCAGCCACTCATCCACGTGGATGAACACATAGGACATACCGTTTTTGGTGCCGTTGTAGTTGGCCGGGATCGTCTCAAACGAGATGGCGCTCTCATCGAGCTTCAAAAACTCCTTGACGTAGAACATCACGTTGCCTGCCGACAGGTTTGTGGTGACGTCCTTTTCATAGATGTCAATGAGTTTGTTGAGATTTGGGATGTTGTGCAGCTTCAAAAACTGGCTCGTCATGGCCTTAAGCAACTGGTGCTGCACGTCGATGCGGCCGATATCGCCGTTGGCATACGTGTTGCGGAAGCGGAACACACCCATGGTCTGATAGCCGTTGAGGTGCTGATAGCCCTTCTGGACATGGATGCTCAGATTCTGACCGGGATCATCATAGTCCATATCGACCGGAACGTCGAAGTCGATGCCGCCCATGGCGTCAATGAGCTCGACGAACACCTCCACGTCAAAGAGCGCATAACTGTCGACCCGGTAGCCGAGGATCTGCTCTGCGCCGCCGATGAGCGCCTCCACGCCGTCCTTGCCGTTGTTCTCGGCCGCGGCGTAGTACTGGTTCATCTTCTTGGGTTTATAGGACACGTTCACGGCCGTGTCGCGCGGGATGCTGACAAATTTCAGAGACTTGTTCTCCGTGTCGAGCATGCCGACGAGCACCGTATCCGTCAGGCCGGCCGCGCGGTCCTTGCCGGCGATGAGGAACGTATAGCACCCCTTCTTGCGGCCGTCGGCGCTGACGTTCACACCGTCGTCTGGATTGCCGTCGCTCAGACTCGGCGGGCTGACCCAGTGATTCATCAGAATCGCAAACTCGCCGATGAGCAGCGCCAGCACCACGACCACAATGACCGTGATGCGCACTTTCTTCTTTTTCTTCCGCTTTGCCTGCGACTGCTGCGCCTGCACGCGGTGATTCACCGCCGCGGACACCTCGGAAAACGGGTCGTCCTGAAAGCCGCTGCCGTCGTCGTAGCCGTCATCATAGCCGCCGTCGTAACGGTCGTAACCCTGATCGTCATATCCGCCGTAATCGCCCGGATAGCGATCGTCACTCTGTCGTCTTTTCATATTCTTTTTCCCTGCCCTGATACCAGTTTAATGCCTGCACCGTGTTCTCGTGCGGCGTGATGCCGCCGGCCTCCAGATCCTCGAGGCTCATTTTCAGCCCGAGCACCATGGCCGCGTCGAGATCGGTGTAAGCGAGCCGCCGCAGCTCGTCCACGCCGTCAAAATCCCGCGACGGCTCGATATAGTCGGCCATGTACAGGACCTTTTCGAGCGTAGTCATATCGGGTTTGCCGGTCGTGTGCCAGCGGATGGCGTTTTCTATCTCAAGCGGTACGCCGAAACGGTCCTTCGCCACGGCAGCGCCGGTTTTGGCGTGCAGGAGCTTGGTGTTGGCCGTTTCGACCGTATCGTTCATGATACCATATTTTTCAGACAATAGCAATTGGTCAGATAGCTCTAATTTTTTCGTGCAATCGTGCAAAATTCCGGCCTCTGCAGCAGCATCGGGGTCGCAGCCCCAGCGCTCGGCGAGACGGCGCGCCTCGTGCTCGCAGCCCCAGACGTGGGAGATACGCCGCGGCTTGAGCATGGGGTAAGCCTGCTCGCGCAGCCAGTTAAGATCGGGCTTTGCGCCGTAGAGCCGCTGCTGAATGATGTGCGCATACACATTCGGCGCAAGGTACTCGCTGCCCCGCCGCTGCGGCAGCAGCGCGCGCACGGCCGTGCTCGTAACCGGAATCGGCTCGGCCGGCAGGGCGATGACGCGGGCGGCATACGTCTCGCGCAGGTAGGCGCTGAAGCGCTCCACCTCATCATGCTCATCGCCCGTGCGGGCGAGTGCGACGAGCGTCACCTGCCCGAGCAGATACCGGAAATCGTGCCACTGCTCGAACGTCGTGAGCATATCCGTGCCGATGACGAGGTACAGCTCCGCATCCGGATTGCACGCGCGCAGCTCGCGCACGGTGTCGGCCGTATAGCTTTTGCCGGAGCGGTGCAGCTCCATGTCGGAGACCTCCACGCCCGGCTCGCCAGAAAAGGCCAGCATCGTCATGAGCAGGCGCTCCCCCGGCTCCGGACTGCCCGCCGTGAGCTCCTTGTGCGGCGGGATGCGGTCCGGGATGACAAGCGTCAGATCCGGCCGGATCGCCGCGCGCACCGCGCGCAGCGCAGCCGTATGTCCTAGATGCGGCGGGTTGAAGCTGCCGCCATAGATGCAGATCTTCATTTCTTTGCCTTTTTTACGAGCTCGATCTTCGGCTTCTGCTCGTTGCGCTTATAGAGCACGAACTTCGAGCCGATGACCTGCACGGGTTCGGCGCGGCAGGTCTCGGCAAGCGTGTCGCACGCCTCGCGCGCCGTCAGGAGCGAGTTTTCGAGCACGCGGCCCTTGACGAGCTCGCGCGCCTTGAGCGCGTCGCTCATCTGGGTGATGATGTTGTCCGTAATGCCGCCCTTGCCGATGTGGACGATGGTGTCCTCCGTCGCGGCGAGGCCGCGCAGCTGGGCGCGCTGTTTACTTGTCAGCATAGTAGTTCCTCAATTCTTCTTTCAGGATTTTGAGCGCATTCCCACGATGAGAAATGGCGTTTTTCTCTTCCGGACGCAGCTCCGCCATGGAGCAAGCATAGCCGTCCGGCTGGAACACGGGGTCATAGCCGAAGCCGTTTTCCCCGCGCGGTGCAAACAGGATGCTGCCCTCGCAGGTGCCGCGGGCGCGCAGGACGTCGCCGTTCGGAAACGTGCAGCAGATGCACGACACGAACCGGGCCGTGCGGTCGGTGCGGTCGCCGAGATTGCGGAGCAGGAGCGTATAGCGCGCGGCGTCCGAGTCCTCGTGCCGGCCGGTATAACGAGCCGAGTGCACGCCGGGCGCGCCGCCGAGCGCATCGACCATGAGGCCGGAATCGTCCGCAACGGCGGGCTGCCCCGTCGCGCGGGTGACGGCGATGGCCTTCAGATAAGCGTTTTCCTCGAAGGTCTTCCCCGTCTCGTCCACCTCGAAATGGCAGCCGGCCGCACTCTGCGGGATGATCTCGATGCCCATATCCGCAAAGATGGCACGAAACTCCTCGAGCTTATGTGCGTTGTTACTTGCAAGGATCATGACAGCAGCGCCTCCACAAATTCCGCGGGCTTGAACTCCAGCAGGTCGTCGATCTGCTCGCCGACGCCGACGTATTTCACCGGCAGCTGCAGATCGTTTGCGATGGCAAAGACGATGCCGCCCTTGGCCGTGCCGTCGAGCTTCGTGAGCACGATACCGGTGAGGTCGGCCGTGTCGAGAAACTGCTTGGCCTGGATGAGACCGTTCTGGCCGGTCGTGGCATCGAGCACCATGAGCGTTTCAATGTCGGCCTCCGGCAGCTCGCGGCGGATGACGCGGGTGATCTTATTGAGCTCGTTCATGAGGTTTGCCTTGTTGTGCAGGCGGCCGGCCGTGTCGATGATGACAACGTCCGTGCCGCGGGCCTTCGCCGCCTGAATGGAATCGAACACCACGGCGGCAGGGTCGGAGCCCTCCTCGTGCTTGACGATTTCCACGCCCGCACGCTGCGCCCAGACGGTGAGCTGGTCGGCCGCCGCGGCGCGGAACGTATCCGCCGCCGAGAGCAGGACACGGTTGCCCTCCTTCTTGAGCTGGGCGGCGAGCTTGCCGATCGTCGTCGTCTTGCCGACGCCGTTGACGCCGACGACAAGCACGACCGATGGCTGCGTCGTGAGCAGGAGCATGGTGTCCTGCACCTTGAGGATGCGCGTGAGGATCTGCACGAACTCCTTTTTCACCTCGGCGCCGGTGCGCAGCTTCTTGAGCTCGATGGCCTTGCGCAGCTGGGCGATGGCCTTTGTCGTCGTTTCCACGCCGGTATCGGCGAGGATGAGCGTTTCCTCGAGGTCCTCGAAAAATTCCTCGTCGCCCGGCTCATAGGCGGCAAAAATGCCGGTCAGCTGGGCGTCCATCTTCGTCTTGGTCTTGGTCAGGCCCTGTTTGATCTTATCAAAAAATCCCATAGAACTATCTTCTCCGTTACGATATGGTTTTAGCCGCTTCATCCAGCGAAAGCTCGATGACGCGGGATACGCCTTTTTCCTGCATGGTCACGCCGAACAGATGGTCGGCCTCCTCCATGGTGCCGCGGCGGTGCGTGATGACGAGAAACTGCGTGTTTTTGGCCAGGCGGCGCATATACTGCACATAGCGCGTGACGTTCGCCTCGTCGAGCGCAGCCTCGATCTCGTCCATGACGCAAAACGGCGTCGGCCGCACCTTCAAAATGGCAAAGTAGAGTGCGATGGCCACGAACGCCATCTCGCCGCCGGACATGAGGCTCAGCGTCGAGAGCGCCTTGCCGGGCGGCTGCACCTTGATCTCGATGCCGCTGTCGAGCACATGCTCCGGGTCCTCGAGCACGAGCGCGGCCTTGCCGCCGCCGAACAGCTCCAGAAACGTCTGGCGGAACGCCTGATCGATCGCCTGAAACTGCGTGGTGAAGATGCCCTCCATCTCCCCCGTCACGTCGGAGATGATGCCGGTCAGCTCGCGCTTGGCTTTGAGAATGTCGTCCCGCTGGCCGGTGAGGAAGGTGTAGCGCGTGTTCACGCGCGTGAATTCGTCGATCGCGCCGAGGTTCGGCGTGCCCAGCGCGCCGATATTGCGCCGCAGTTCGGCGATCTGCCGGTTGGCCTTCGTCATGTTCTCGACCGGCTGGCGCAGCGCCTCGGCCGCCGTGCGGCTGAGCTCGTAATTGTCCCAGAGCTTATCGAGGATCTGCTTTTCCTCCATGTCGGCCGAGAGCTTCTTCTGCTCAAAGCGCGACACAAGACCCTGCATATCCAGCAGATCGCGGTTGCGTGCCTGCGCATCGCGGTCGGTGCGGGTGCGCTGGCCCTCAAGCTCCAGCTTGCGGCTGCTGCACGCGGCAAGCTCGCCGCGCAGCGTCTCTGCGCGCTGGCGCAGCTCGGCCAGGCGGCGCTCTTGCATCTGCAGGGTCTGCTGCAGCTGCTGCGTGCCGGCCTCGGCCTGCTCGATCTGGGCGAGGCGGGCCGTGCGGTCGCCGGTCATTTCCTCAAAGAGGTCGTGGATCTGCTGCGTAGTGCGCGTGATGGTCTCGCGCTCGGCGTCCAGAGACGCCGACTCCGCCCGCAGGCCGGCCAGCTGGTCGGCCAGCTCCTGACGGCGGCGGTCAAACGCGCCGCGGCCAAGCTCGCTCTGGTCGCGCTCGGCGCGGAGCTGGGCGAGCGCCTGCTCCGCCGAAAGCGCGTCGGCGCGGGCGGCCGTGATGCGGTCCTGATTTGCCTTCTGCTGTGCGCGGCAGGCAGCGATGGACGCATTCTGCCCCGCAATGGTCTCCTGCGCAGCGTTTTTCAGCAGCGCGACCTGCGCGGCCTCGGACTCCGCCTTGTGCAGCGTCTCGACCGCCTGCTCCAGCTGCGCCTGCGCGGTGTCGAGCTGCGCGTGCGCCGTGTCGAGCGCCGTCTGCGCGTCCTCAAGCTCGGCCTCGCACTGTTTTTTCTCCAGCGTGAGTGTGTCGAGCGCTGCACGCAGGCGCTTGAGCTCATTTGCACGCGAGAGGATGCCGCTGCCCTTGGCGGCGCTGCCGCCGGTGAGCGAGCCGCCGGCATTGACGAGCTGCCCATCGAGCGTGACGATGCGGTAGCGGTGGTCATAGCGCCTGGAGATGGCGATGGCGTCTTTCATCGTCTCGGCCACGACGGTGCGGCCGAGAAGATTGCTGACAATATTGCGGTAAGCGGCGGCGCAGGTGACGAGCGTATCGGCCACGCCGACATAGCCCGGCTCCTGATCCGGCACGCTGTTCAAGTGCATCGGACGGATGGTATCGAGCGGCAGGAACGTCGCGCGGCCGGTCTCGCGCCGGCGCAGGAGCTCAATGGCCTGCGCGCCGCAGCTCTGCGTATCGACGACGATGTTCTGCGCCGCGGCGCCGAGCGCCGTCTCGATGGCGAGGGCGTAGCGGTCGCCGGTCTTGATCAGGTTTGCGACCGGGCCGCGCACGCCGCGCAGCGTCCCCTTTTCGGCCGCGTGCATAACGGCCTTGACCGCGCGGTTGTAGCCCTCGAAGTCCTTTTCCATCTCGGTGAGCATATGGATGCGCGACTCGGTACTGCGCAGGTCGACCGTCAGGCCGGACAGCCGCTCCTGCTGTTTCGTGAGCGCCTGCTCACAGGCAGAAAGGCGCTGGGCCTTCTCCCTTTGTTCCGCGCGCAGGGCATCGCACGCGGCGCGCGCCTGCTGCTGCGCGGTCTGCTTTTCCTGCGCCTGCGCCTCGAGCGCCGCCAGATGCTCGGCCGCTTCCGCGGCGGCGGTGGCGACGGCGTTTTCCTGATCGAGCAGCTCCTGCGATTTATCGGCCAGGAGCGTGATGCGCGTGCGGCACTCGGCCAGCGCGCTGCTCTGCGCGCTCTCTTTGGCGAGCAGCTCCGTGTACGCGCGCTCGGCCTCGCCGGAGGAGGCCGCGTTGCGGTCGATCTCGTCGAGTACGGATCGGATCTCCTGCGCGTGCTGCGCCTTTTCCGCCTCAATCTCCTGCAGGCGGCGCTGCTGCGCGTCGATCTGCGCCTGCAGGGCACTGGCGCGGTCCGCCTGTTCGGACACCTCCACGCGCAGGCGCGCGATGCTGTCGGCGCTGTTTTGCAGGTTCGTGCGCACGACGGCTGCTGCGCTCTCGCACTCGGCGGCCGCGCTCTCGGCCTCGGAGATCTGCTCGCGCGTGCGCTCGGACTCCAGATCCTTCTCGCGCATCTTCTGCGCGATGTTCTCCGACGCGGCATAGAGCTGCTCGAGCTCGCGCTGCGCGCCAGCGAGATTCTCCTTCGCGGTCTGATAATCATGGTTGACGGTCTCTGCCTGCGCGTGCAGACGATCGAGCGTCTCCATCCAGACGGAGACCTCCGCGCTCTTGAGCTCGTCGCGCAGGCGGAGATACTTCTTCGCCGTCTCGGCCTGCTTGCGCAGGGGCTCGACCTGCAGCTCCAGCTCATCGACCTTGTCGTTGATGCGCAGGAGATTTTCCTCCGTGCGGGCGAGCTTGCGCTCCGACTCCTCCTTGCGGTAGCGGTAGCGCGAGATGCCGGCCGCTTCCTCAAAGATCTCGCGGCGCTCGTTGCTCTTGCCAGAGACGATCTCGGCGATGCGGCCCTGCCCGATGATCGAGTACCCGTCGCGGCCGAGGCCGGTGTCCATGAGCAGCTCATTGATATCGCGCAGGCGGCAGGCCTCGCGATTGATATAATATTCGCTCTCGCCGCTGCGGTAATAGCGGCGGGTAATCATGACCTCGGTGTTCTCAGTGTCGAAGATGCCGGTGCTGTTGTCAAGGATGAGCGACACCTGCGCAAAGCCCATGGGGCTGCGCTTTTCCGTGCCGCCGAAGATGACATCCTCCATCTTGCCGCCGCGCAGCGTTTTCGTGCGCTGCTCGCCCATGACCCACAGGATGGCGTCCGATATGTTCGACTTGCCGCTCCCGTTCGGGCCGACGATCGCCGTGATCTCCTGGTCAAAATTCAGGCGCGTCTTGTCCGGAAAGGACTTGAAGCCCTGAATCTCCAATGCTTTTAAGTACACAAAATCCCTCGCATATCCGGCGCCTGCACACGCAGGGACGCCGCTGATATCTCAAATCAAAGTAATACAAAGTAGAGTATACCGCCAAAAATGCCATTTTGCAACGGCCGGAGCGCATTTTTTCAGATGTGAAAAATGCAGCCGCCCGCAAAAATACGGGCGGCTGCATGCCGTTATTGTGTCATCTGTTCAAGCGCGCACCGGGCGGCGGACTGCTCCGCCTCCTTTTTCGTGCGGCCGGTGCCGCGGCCGATCTCGCTGCCGTTGAGCAGCACGGCCATGGTGAACGTCTTGTTGTGGTCCGGACCGCTCTCGGCGCAGACGGTATAAGAAAGCGTCTGCCCGGCGCGGCGCTGCACGCGCTCCTGCAGCTCGGTCTTATAATCCTCAACGTGGTGGATCTCCCCCTCGGCCAGACCGTTGAGGATGTGCGCGAGGATAAAGCGCTGCGCAGGCTCCAGCCCACCGTCGAGATACATGGCGGCGATGACCGCCTCCACCGCGTCGGCAAGGATGGACGGCCGCTCCCGGCCGCCGCTGCGCTCTTCCCCGTGGCCGAGGCGGATGTAATCGCCCAGATGCAGCGTGAGCGCCACACCGTGCAGCGCCTGCTCGCAGACGAGCTCGGCGCGCAGGCGGCTCATCTTCCCCTCCGGCATGTCGGGATAGAGCTCATAGAGACGCGTCGCCGTAACCATGCCGAGCACGGAATCGCCCAGAAACTCGAGCCGCTCGTTGCTGGTGTAGCCCCGCGCGCGGTTTTCATTGGCGTAAGAGCTGTGCATGAGCGCATTCTCCAGCAGCGACCGGTCACGGAACGTGTAGCCCAGGCGGGCCTCCAGCGCCTCCATCAGTCGCTCTCCTTCGCCGCGTGCTTGTCCACACGCATGTAGGAGATATTGGCCGTGATGTCGTCAATGATGCCGGAATCGACAAAGGCGATCGCCTGACGGATGGCATTGTAGATCGCGCGCGCGTCAGATGAGCCGTGCGCCTTGATGACCGGCTTGCTGATGCCGAGCATGGCCGTGCCGCCGACCTCGTTCGGGTCGAGCGACGCCTTGAGCGCGTGGAACTCGTTCTTGATGGCAAGAGCGGCCATCTTGGTCTTGAAGTTTTTCATGAAAATGCCCTTGAGCTGGCGCGTCATGTACTTGATGCTGCCCTCGATGCCCTTGAGCAGCACGTTGCCGGTGAAACCGTCCGTGACGACGACGTCCACGTCGCCGCTGAACACCTGCGACGCCTCGACGTTGCCGATAAAGCGGATGCGGCCGGCGGCGTCCGCTGCCTTGAGCAGCGGGAATGTCTCGTGCTGGAGCTCGGAACCCTTGTGATCCTCGGTGCCGTTGCTCAGCAGGCCGACGCGCGGCGCGGCGATGCCGAGCATGGTGCAGGCATAGTAACTGCCCATATAGGCAAACTGCAGCAGGTATTCCGGCGTGCAGTCGGCATTGGCGCCGCAGTCGATGAGCATGACGCCCGCATCGCCGTTCGGCAGCACGGGAGCCAGCGCCGCGCGGCGGATGCCGTGGATGCGCTTGACGATGAGCGTGGCACCGGTGAGCAGTGCGCCGGTGCTGCCGGCGGAGACGACCGCGTCGCCCTTGCCGTCGCGCAGCATGTTGAGCGCGACCGTCATGGAAGCGTCCTTCTTGCGGCGGGTAGCCGTGCTGGGGTCGTCGTCCATGGTGATGACTTCGCTCGCGTCGATGATCTCGAGCTTGGCCTGCTCGTTGCGCAGGCAGGCCTCAATGGCGGCGCGCTGGCCGACGAGCACGATCTCCGCGCCCAGCTCCTGCTGCGCGTGCACCGCGCCCTTGACGATCTCATCCGGGGCGAGGTCACCGCCCATTGCGTCCACAAGAATTCTCATAGATGAAAAACCTCCTTTTGTTTCAGCCCGTCCAAAATCTGCAGGCTGCGCGCCGAGATCTCCGCGTTCTTATTGCGCTTGCCGCGCACGCGGTGATCCAGCGGTGTGATGATGCCAAAATTGATGTTCATGGGTTGAAAATCGCCGACGCTGCCGCCGGAAATGTACAGGGACAGCGCGCCGATGGCCGTCTCCTGCGGGAAATCGACAGGCGGCAGACCGAGCAGCTGCGCAGCTGTCTCGATGCCGACAAGCGCGCCGGATGCGCACGACTCCACATAGCCCTCAACACCGGTCATCTGTCCGGCGAAGCGGATGCGCGGCGCTCTCCGAAGCCGGTAGTAGCGGTCGAGCATCTGCGGGGAATTTAAATAGGTGTTGCGGTGCATGACGCCGTAGCGCACGAACTCCGCCTCCCGCAGCGCCGGGATCATGGAAAAGACGCGCTTTTGCTCGCCGAACGTCAGATGTGTCTGGAAGCCGACGATGTTGTACAGCGTGCCCTCGGCGTTGTCGCGCCGGAGCTGCACGACGGCGTAATTATCCCGCCCGGTGCGCGGGTCGCGCAGGCCGACCGGCTTGAGCGGGCCATAGCGCAGGGTATCCTCCCCGCGGCGGGCCATGACCTCGACCGGCATACAGCCCTCAAAGACCGCACCGTCGTCAAAGCCGTGGATGGGCGCTTCCTTTGCATTGCGCAGCTCCTGCACGAAGGCGGTGTACTCCGCCTGATCCATGGGACAGTTGACGTAGTCCGCCGTGCCCTTGTCGTAGCGGCTGGCAAAAAAGGCGCTGTCCATGTCCACGCTCTCGAGCGTGACGATGGGCGCCACGGCATCGTAAAAATGCAGGTCGAACTCCGGGCAGAGCCGCTGGATCCGCTCGGCCATGGCGTCGCTCGTGAGCGGGCCGGTCGCAATGACGACCTCCCCGTCCGGGATGGCGTCCGCCTCGGCGCGCTCGACGGTGATGTTCGGGTGCGCGCAGATGCGCTCCGTGATCTCGCGCGCAAACGCCTCGCGGTCCACGGCGAGCGCGCCGCCGGCGGCGACGCGGTTGTGGTCCGCGCTCGCGAGCACGACGGAGTCGAGCCGGCGCAGCTCTTCCTTGAGCAGGCCGACAGCGTTTGTGAGCTCATCGCTGCGCAGAGAGTTGGAGCAGACGAGCTCGGCAAAGTTTTCGGATACGTGCGCGGGGGTCATTTTCTTGGGTTTCATCTCGATCAGGCGCACCGGGATGCCGCGCCCGGCCAGCTGCCACGCGCACTCGCATCCCGCCAGGCCCGCACCGATCACGGTCACTGGGGTCATAGCGTTCCTCCTCGAAAAAGGCGGCCGGTCAGGCCGCCTTTCCAATTATGCTTCCTTCTTGGGTTTCGTCGTCTTTTTTGCGGCCGTTTTCTTTGCTGCGGGCTTTTTGGCGGCCGGCTTTTTTGCAGTGGATTTCTTCGCCGCCGGTTTCTTGGTCTCCGGTTTCGTCTCTTTGGATTCCGGTTCGGCCTCAGCCTTGGTCTCGGCCGCGTCGTCCGCCGGTTTCGGCTTGCGCTTGTAGCCGCGCTTGTCGGGCGGCAGATAGTTCGGGCACTCGGGGTTGATGCAAAACGGCTTGTTGGCGCCCTTGCCGGCGCGTTTAAACATCGTCTTGCCGCACTCGGGGCAGTAATCCTTCGTCGGCACGTCCCAGGTCATGAAGCCCTGGATGTTCTCGCCGCCCTCGCCCTCGCCATGTCCCGGGCAATCATGTCCGCGCTCACAGGCGTAGTAGGCAAAGCCCTTGCGGGACGTGCGCTTGAGCAGGCGGCCGCCGCAGGCCGGGCACTTGCCGGGCATCTCGACGACGATGGGCATCGTGAAGCTGCACTCCGGGTAGCCCGGGCAGGCAAGGAAGCGGCCGAAGCGGCCGTTTTTATACACGAGCTTGCGCCCGCAGTTCGGGCAGACCTCGTCCGACTCCTCATCCGGCACCTTGAGGTGCTTGCCCTCAAGCTGGATCTCGGCGTTGTTGAGGTTCGCGTCAAAGTCCTTATAATACTCGCGCAGCACGTCCTTCCACGCCATCTTGCCGGCCTCGATCTTGTCGAGGTCCGTCTCCATGTTGGCGGTGAACTTCAGATCGACGATGTTGCGGAAATACTCCTCCATCATCTCGGTCACGACGATGCCAAGATTCGTCGGGCGCAGGTAACGCCCCTCCTTGACGACATAGTTGCGGCTGAGAATGGTCGAGATCGTCGGCGCGTACGTGGACGGACGGCCGATGCCCTTTTCCTCCATGGCGCGGATGAGCGTCGCCTCCGTATAGCGGGCGGGCGGCTGCGTGAACTGCTGCTCCTTCGTAACGTTCTTGAGGTCCACGGCGTCGCCCTGCTTGAGCGACGGCAGCGGGCGGCGCACCTCGCTCGTCTCCTCGTCCTTCGCCTCTTCATACACAGCGGTATAGCCCGCGAACTTCTGCTCGGAGTAGTTGGCGCGGAAGAGATAGCCCGCGCTGCCGGCGTCCACGACGACGTTGTCATACACGGCGTTGGCCATCTGGCAGGCCGTGAAGCGGCCCCAGATGAGCCGGTAGAGCCGGTACTGCTCCGGCGTGAGGTCATGGCGCACGCGATCCGGCGTGAGCGTGACATCCGTCGGGCGGATGGCCTCGTGCGCATCCTGCGCGCCGGCCTTGGTCTTATACGTGCGCGGCTTTCCGGGGTGATACTCCGGGCCGTAGTGCTCGACGATAAACGCCTGTGCGGCGGCGAGCGCCTCATCGGACAGGCGCTGCGAATCGGTACGCATGTAGGTAATGAGACCGATCGTGCCGCGGTCGGTAATGTCCACGCCCTCATAGAGCTGCTGCGCGACCGACATGGTGCGCCGCGGCGTCATGCCCAGGCGGCGGGAAGCTTCCTGCTGCAGGGTCGAGGTGATGAACGGTGGCGACGGACTGCGCTGCTTTTCGCCGCGCTTGACGCTCGCGATCTTGAACGGCTCAGCCGAAACGGCGGCAATGATCTTGTCGGCCGTGGCCTCGTCCGGAACGTCCATCTTCTTTTCTGCCGTGCCGTAAAAGCGCGCCGTGAATGTGCCCGCGCCGCAGTCAAGCAGCGCGTCGAGCAGCCAATACTCCTGCGGCTGGAAAGCGCGGATCTCGTTTTCGCGGTCGACCACGATGCGCGTGGCCACCGACTGCACACGGCCGGCGGACAGGCCGGGCTTGACCTTGCGCCAGAGCAGCGGGCTGAGCTTATAGCCCACGATGCGGTCGAGGATACGGCGCGCCTGCTGCGCGTCGACCAGATCCTGATCGATCTCGCGCGGGTGCTGAATGCTCTCGGTGACGACCTTTTTCGTGATCTCGTTGAACGTCACGCGCTTGGCCTTGTCATCCGGCAGATTCAGCAGCTCCTTCAGGTGCCACGAAATGGCCTCTCCCTCGCGATCAGGGTCGGTCGCGAGATAGACGGTGCCGGCCGCTTTGGCGCGCTTTTTCAGGTCGGCGATCACGTCTGCGCGGTCCTTCACGGGCAGGTACTGGGGCGTAAAATCACCGTCAATGTCTACGCCCATGGTGCTCTTGGGCAGGTCACGCAGATGCCCCATCGAGGCCACGACGTGATAGTTGCTGCCCAGATATTTTTCGATTGTTCTGGCCTTCGCCGGAGACTCGACGATCACCAGATCGGTTTTTGCTTTTGCCATCGGGTCTACTCCAACTCCTTATGATTGCTGCGCAGTGCCTGCGCGTACATTTAATGAAAAGCGTTTGCCCGGCTCCTGCCGGACGACGCCGCGGATCTGCAGCACGGTCAGCTCCGCGAGCACCTTGCTCGCCGGGAGCTGCGTCTTTTCGATGATGAGATCCACCTGCGTGCCGGGCGCATCGATCGCCGCGACGATCTGCAGCTGCTCGGTCGTGAGCGATCGCAGCTGCGCTTCCAGGTCAATATATGCCTCTGGCTGCGGCTTGTCAATCCTTTTCTCCGCGACCGGGCGGCGCACCTGTGCAAAGCCGCTGCCCGTCTCCGGCGGCGGTTCGGGCGCCGGAGTATCGGGCTCGGGCGCGATGTTTTCGTGCAGCGTGCCGGGAAACATGCGGCGAAAATCGCTCAGCACGTCCCACGCGCACGTGGCCGGGCGGGCGCCGTCCTTGAGCAGCGCGTTGCTGCCGACCGAGGCGCGGGAATCCGCGTTGCCAGGCACGGCAAAGACCTCCCTGCCCTGCGTGACGGCATCGTCGGCAAACAGGAGCGCGCCGCTTTTCTCCGGCGCCTCGACCACGACCGTCGCCACAGCCAGACCGGACGTGATGCGGTTGCGCAGCCGGAAGCCGAAGCGCGTCACAGACATATTCGGCGCAAACTCGCTCACGACGGCGCCGCAGCGCGCGACCTCCCGCGTGCATGCGCCCGCAAAATCCAGATTGATCGCCGTGCCGGACACGCCCACGCAGATACCCCCGGCGTGCAGCGCACCCTCGGCGGCCGAACGGTCGATCCCGGCGGTGAGGCCGGAGAGCAGGATACCGCCGTGGCGCACGATCTCGGAACCAAACTTGCGCGCGGTGCGCATGCCATACGGCGTTGCGCTTCGCGTACCGACGACGGCGACGGCCGCACGGTCGTCGAGCTGCGGCAGCGTGCCGCGCACATAGAGCACGAGCGGCGGGTCATAGATCTGAAGCAGGCGCTGCGGGTAGGCCGCGTCCTGAACCGTCAGGATGCGGATGTGCTCCCGGTCGCAGATGGCGAGCGCGCGGTTGACATCCTTCAGGTCCTTATCCTGCAGCTGCCGGAGTTCTTCCGGGCGCAGCGGAACACGGACGCGGTAATCCGCCTCCGTGGCAAAATACACATCGCGCGGCGTGCCGAAATGCTCCACGAGCGCGAGCTTCACCTTCGGGCGCACGCCAAAGCGCATGGACAGCCAGACCCAGTATTGCAGCTGCGACATCGGCGCGCCTCCTCACATCCCGGCGCGGGCGATCTCCCACATGACGACCGCCGCGGCCACCGCCGCATTGAGCGACTCGGCCCCCGGCTGCATGGGGATGATGATCTGCCCGTCGCACTGCGCGAGCAGCTGCGCGCTCAGGCCGCGGCCCTCGCTGCCAATCGCCACGGCGGCCGGCGAGAGCGGCACGCGCCGCAGGTCCTGCGCCGCGTCCGTCAGCGCCGCGCCGTAGAGCTTCAGCCCGTGGGCGTGCAGCAGCTGCACCAGCTCGTCCTGCGCGCACGTCAGCACCGGCTGGCGGAAAAGCGCGCCCATCGCGGCGCGCACGGTCTTGGGGCTGTAGAGATCGGCACACGCGCCGGTGAGCACCACGGCGTCCATGCCGAGGGCGTTCGCCGTGCGGATGACGGTGCCGACGTTGCCGGGGTCCTGCACGCCCTCGAGCACGATGACGTGCCGCAGCGGCTCCGGCAGGCGCATCTCCGGGATACGCACGGTAAAGACCGGGCCCGGCGAGTGCATGAGCGGCGAGGCATACGCGACCAGCTCCGCATCGGCCGCGTACTGCGCAATGCCGTCCGGCAGCGGGAACGCCGCCGCGTCGCGCCAGAGCACGGACGTGACCTCCGCGCCGAACTGCAGCGCCTCGCGCAGCAGCTTTTCACCGTCGCAGACGTACTCCCCCGCGTCCCGGCGCGCGTCATTGTCCCTTGCCAGCGCGCGCAGGTGCAGAATATATTGATTTTTCCGCGACCGAATCTGTTCCATGACCGTGTTCTCCGCATATTCTATTACAATGTAATTCAAATATGTCCTTCATCTTATAACATCGCTCCACAATTTTCAAGTCCTGAGTTTCAGGAATTTGCAAAGCGCTGCAAATTTTCCGCCGCATAAGCCAGCAGCGCGGTCCTGTCGTTCGGCACCGCCTCATCCATGACCGCATCCAGACACGCCTGCAGCGCCGCGCCGACCGCCCGGCCGCGCAGACCGAGCGCGAGCAAATCATCCCCGTTGACCGCAAGATCTTTGAGCGAAAAGCAGGCATCCGCCGCGAGCAGCGCATCGAGCACGCGCTCCGCCTGCCGGTACGTCTCCACCCGGCCGGCACAGATGGCCGACTGGCCGCAGGTATCGGCAATGTGCAGCGCGAAGAGCTGCCGCACGGTCTCGACGCCGAGCTTGTTCATCAGCCGCCGGATGGGTTTCGGCTCCGGCGCGATGGGCAGGTCGTGATAGCGGATGAGCTGCGTGATGCGCGTGCGCCCGGCCGTGTCGAAGCGCAGGCGCGTGAGGATGGCGTCCGCCAGCTCGGTGCTCTTGGCCGCGTGGCCGTAGAAATGCCCGACACCGTCCGGCCCGAGGGAGAAGCACGGCGGCTTGCCGACATCGTGCAGCAGCGCCGCCCAGCGCAGCACCGGCTCCGGCGGGATGTGCGCCACGACCGCGGCTGTGTGCTGCCAGACATCCCGGTCATGGTGCGGATTGTGCTGCTCGAAGCCGAACATCGGCCGCAGCTCCGGGATGGGGACGGCCGGCACATCGGCAAATTCCCGCAGCACCGCGCCCACGTTCTGCCCGCAGAGCAGCTTCGTCAGTTCACTCTGCACGCGCTCCGCCGCGAGATACTGCAGCAGCGCAGCATTGCGGTGGATGGCTGCCGCCGTCTCCGGCGCGATCTGAAAGCCGAGCACGGACGCAAAGCGCAGCGCGCGCAAAATGCGCAGTCCGTCCTCCTGAAAGCGGCGGTCGGGCTCGCCCACACAGCGCACGACGCCGCGCGTGATGTCCTCCGCCCCGCCGCAGATGTCCACAAGTCCGGTGCGCGGGTTGTAGGCCAGCGCGTTCATCGTAAAATCGCGGCGCAGCAGATCCTCGCGCAGGCTGCGCGTAAAGCGCACGGCGTCCGGGCGCCGGTGGTCGGTATAGTCCCCATCGACGCGGTAGGTCGTGATTTCGAGCGGCAGGCCGCCGAGCAGAACGGTCACGGTGCCGTGCTTCAGCCCCGTCTCGATCAGCCGCTCGCCGGCAAAGACCCGCTCGACCTGCGCGGGCTCGGCATTGGTCGTGATGTCCCAGTCCCCCGCCGCGCAGCCGCGCAGCGCGTCACGCACCGCACCGCCGACGACATAGGCCTCCCAACCCGCCGCCGCGAGGCGGTCGAGCGCCGTATGCACTTGTGGCGGCAGGGTCAGCATGGGGCGGCCTCCTCAGTTGTGGTGATAGATCTTCTTTTCCAGCGCAAAAATGCGGGCGCTGAAGCTGCCGGCCGGCACAGTCGGCAGCGTTTCCGCATAGATCTCCATGCGGCTGTCGATGAGGTCGATGTACGACAGCAGCTCCGCCTCGGCGCACATGGGCCGCACGGCCGCGCCGAACTCCGGCTCGCCGTGGTGCGAGAGCAGCAGGTGCTGCAGCAGCATGGACTTTTCCTCGGGAATGCCAAGCTCGCGCGCAGCATCCGCGACCTCCTGCGCCCCCATGACCAGATGGCCGAGGAGCTGCCCGGCCGTGGAATACTCCGTCACGATGCCGAGATCGGAAAACGCAAACTCCCGCTCCTTGCCGAAGTCGTGCAGCAGCGTGCCGGTCAGCAGCAGGCTGCGGTCAATGACCTCCGGATACAGGCCCGCGAGGAAATCCGCCGTGCGCAGCATGTTGTAAGTATGCATCAAAAGGCCGGACAGAAAACTGTGATGCACGCTCTTGGCCGCCGGAATACGCCGGAACGCATCGAGGTGCCGCGCCAGCATCGTCTCGGCGACGCTGCGGTAATCCGCGTCCGTGATCGAAGCCACCAGCCGCTGCACATCCGCCAGCGCGGCGTCCGTGTCGATGGGCGCCGTCGGCACGAGCAGCGACGTGTCGTAATCATCCGCCGCTTCGGCCATGCGGATGCGGTGGACACTGATCTGCAGCGCGCCGCGGTATTCTGAGACGCTGCCGCGGATCTTCACGACGCGGCCGGTGTCCTCCGGGCGCGCACCGATCGGACCGCTGTAGTCCCAGAGCTTGATCTCCACACTGCCCGTGCGGTCGCAGATCGTGCCGCTGAGAAACGGCTTGCCGCTGTTGGTCGTCTTGAGCACCGCCGCGCGCAGAATATAGAAGCCCTCGACATCCATGCCGGGGAGCATATCCGCAATGCATTTGTTGTATTCCATTCGGGTTCCGCCTTTCTTGCTTGTCCTATCAAAAAAGGCGCAGGAGAGTACCCGCGCCTTTTATCCGTCATGTAGGATTTGATTTTAGCACCTTGCGCCGGCAAAAGCAAGCCGGGCCGTTACTTTTCCGCCCTCTGACAGCGTTTGCCGTACTTGCCGTGTTTCCCGCAGAATATCGTCATAGCTCTCCTTGGCAGTTGATGAGCCGAGGGAGCGCATCCATTCGCCTTTTGCGCAGCGCTGTTCCATGCTTTGTGCAGCGGGCGTCATGCTCACGCACCCACTGCGGGCCGTCCCGCTCGGCATCCAGACACATGGTTCGGAACTTATCATGGAGAAGCGGGGCAGAAACTTACATTTCTGCCCCACCAGTTTTGATGCATTTGTTGCTTCTGTCACTCCGCAAGCGACTGCGCCACCCGCTTGCCGGTCGGTGTGGCGGCAAGGCCGCCAAGTCCGGTCTCACGCAGGTCAGCCGGCAGCGCGCTGCCGATCTCCCCCATGGCGTCGATGACCTCATCGACCGGGATGCGGCTCCGGATACCGGCAACGGCCATATTCGCCGCGCTCACGGCATTGACCGCGCCGATGACATTGCGCTTGACGCACGGCACCTCGACGAGGCCCGCGACCGGGTCGCAGACAAGACCGAGCAGATTGCCAAGCGCGATGGCATACGCGTCCGCGCACTGCTGTGCCGTGCCACCGAGGATGTGTGTCAGCGCGGCCGCCGCCATGGCGCTGGCCGTGCCGATCTCGGCCTGACAGCCGCCCTCCGCCCCGGCCACGCTCGCGCGCAGCGCCGTGACCTGACCGAACCCGGCCGCGATATACAGCGCCTCCAGGATCGTCTCCTCCGGCACGTCCCGCTCTTCCGCCAGCGGGATGAGCACCGCCGGCAGCACGCCGCAGCTGCCCGCCGTCGGCGCGGCGACAATGCGCTTCATGCACGCGTTGCACTCGGCGACCTTGAGCGCCTCTTCCGTCACGCGCTGAAAGTACGTCCCGCCGAGGAGACGGCCGCTCTCCGCCGCCGCGCGGAGCCGGGCCGCGTCGCCGCCGATGAGCCCGCTGTTGGAGCGGTCAGCCGCGCAGTACTGCCGGCTCGACTGCTGCATCGCTGTCCAGAGCGCCGCGATCTGCCTGTGGGACGCCGCGGCGTCGTAGCCGTTTTCCTGACAGTCCGCGTCACGGATGACGGCATGGAGCGGCTGCCCGTTCGTCTGCGCAGCCGAAAGCATGGCTGCAATGCTCGAAAAGCTCATACCGGTTCCTCCTGGTTAAAGATCGTGATCTTCTGGATGCCCTCGATGTGCGACAGCCACTGCTCGATGTCCTTCGGGATCGGCTGGTCGCACTCAAGGATCATGACCGCGTAGCCGCCCTGCTCGCTGCGGTAGAGCTGCATGGTGGCGATGTTGACGTGCCGCTGCATGAGCGCCGCCGTCACGGCCGCGACATGGCCGGGCGTGTCCTGATTGTGGACAATGAGCGTGTTGTGCTCGCCGGAAAAGTTCGTCTCGATGCCGTCGATCGAGCAGATGCGGATGCGCCCGCCGCCGATGCTCTCGGCCACGATGTCCAGCGTGCGGCCTTTGGCGTCCTCGAGCTGCAGGCGCGCGGTGTTCGGGTGCGCATTGCGCAGCTGCACGTTTTGAAACGAGAACGTCAGCCCCTGCTCCGCCGCGATGGCAAAGCTGTCCGGAATACGCAGATCGTCCGGCTGCATGCCGAGCAGGCCCGCGATCAGCGCGCAGTCCGTGCCGTGGCCGTGACCGGTCAGGGCGAAGCTGCCGTGCAGCGAAATGTCCGCATGCACCGGCTGATCGCCGAGCAGCTTGCGGGCCGTCAGGCCGATGCGCACGGCCCCGGCCGTGTGGCTGCTGGACGGGCCGACCATGACCGGCCCAAGAATATCAAATAAACGCATGGTGCGCCTCCCTGGATGCAAAGATACTTTTGCACATTGCAGTGCGACAGAAAAGAAATATGAGATATTATACGCGCCCCACACGCAAAATGCAATGCCGATTCTCCGCCGCCGCGGAAAAAGGTGCAAAAAACCGGCTGCCAGCCGGCAGCCGGTTTTGGAGCGGTGGATCAGTGCTCCTGGATCATCATACGGATGATCGTGCGGTCGGTCTCGCGCATGCCCTCACTTGCGAGCGTGCCGATGTTGCGGATCGTGTTCTCCACGCCCTTGACGACGATGCCGTCGCCGCCGTAGAACTGGCTCTCGTGCATCTGCATCTGCATGCCCAGCAATCCCGCCTCGACCGCCGAGGCGATCTTGGCCGCGCAGCTCGCCTTCGCGCCGTCGCAGATCATGCCGGAGTCGATAGCGATGGCATTGACAATGGTGTGCGCGATCTCGCGGAACTGCCCGCCGTACAGATACGTCACGCCCGCGGCTGCGCCGCAGCCGGCCGCCGTGGCGCCGCAGTAGGCAGACAGGCTGCCGATACCGGTTTTCAGGTGGATGGTGACGAGGTTTGACACCACAAGCGCGCGGTAGAGCATCTGCTGCGTGACGCCCAGCTCCTTGGCATAGACGATGACCGGCAACGACGCCGTCAGCCCCTGGTTGCCGCTGCCGGAGTTGATGACCACCGGCAGGTCGCAGCCGTTCATGCGCGCGTCCGACCCGGCCGCGGCATAGGCCTTGGCGCGGTTGTGGATGCTCATACCGTAAGACTGCAGCAGAATACGGCCGATGTTCGCGCCGTAATCTCCGCGCAGCCCCTCCTCGGCGATGGCCCAGTTATAATCGATCTGCCGCTGGAGCGTCTCCTGCACGTCGGCAATGTCCACCTCGTTTGCAAAGGCGATGATCTGCTCGACCATCAGCAGGCTGCGGTCGGTGGCATGCTGGCTGCCGGACTCCTGATAGTCCTTGTGAAACTGCACGACGCCGTTTTTCTCGATGCGGATCACGTTCGTGTGGTAGCCCGCGATCTCGACGGACGCGCTGTCTGCCCCCGCCGTGACGCGCACCTGAATGTCGAACACGTAGTCCTTGTCCGCGCGCCGGACGGTAAAGGCCGCCTGCCGCAGATAGGCGCCCACTGCGTCCACCTGCTCCGGCGTGAGGCTCGCGAGCACCTGCAGCTGCGCGTCGGCATTGCCAGAAACGATGCCTGCCGCCGCGGCCGCCGCAATGCCGCGCTGGCCGTTCGTATTCGGCACAATGACGCTCTTGACGTTTTTGATGATGTTCGCGCTCGCGAGCACCTCGACCGTTTCCGGCAGCGCACCGAGCGTCTTGCGGGCCAGCGCCGCGCAGTACGCCACGGCGATCGGCTCGGTACAGCCCATGGCGGGCTGCAGTTCCTCTTTCAGGATCGCGACGTATTCGCGATAGATCCGCTCGTCCATGTTTCTCTCCTCCGATTTTGTTTTTTCTCCGTTTTTGACCGTAAAATTCCGCTTTTTGTAATAGTATAACGAAACAGCGGCACATTTTCAACAAAAAAGATACCGACAGTACGCCGGTATCTCAAGGCAGGTCAATCTTCACGTTTTTTCCGGCAGGCGTGCACGATCGCCCAGAGGGCATAGCCGAGCACGCCGCCGGTCGTGTTCGTGATGACGTCCGTAATGTCCGAACTGCGGAATGCGTGCAGCAGCGGCTGCACGACCTCGATGCCGACACTGAGCGCCAGCGTCAGCAGCAGGCAGCGCCAGAAGCTGCACCGCTTGCCGCAGCAGCTGCGGCACAGCGGCAGCAGCACACCGAACGGGACAAACAGGGCGATATTCAGCACAATCTGCCGAACATAATCGCCGTGGCGGAGAATGACATCCTCAAACGGCGCCATGTGCATGGGGACATACGGATGGTCAAAGCAGAATGGGAGCGCCGCCAGCACCGGCATGAGCGTGAAGAGCGCAATGCTGGCGAGGCAGTCGTACATGAGCGTATAGACCGCGAGCGTTCTGCGCCCCAGCGGCCGCCACTTCGGCAGCAGCCAGATGCCGTAAACGGCCGCGAGCACAGCCAAATCGATGAGAATCTTTGCGTTTCGGCTCATGCACAGCCTCCTTCCTCTCTGCCGGTCAGAACGCGCGTATTATCCGCGCAGCCACTGCTCCAGTTTCGGTTTTGCACCCTCGACCGCGCTGCCGCGCAGCGACAGGCCGTGCGCGACCCGCGCGCCCTTCGCAGCCCGCCGGATGTCCTGCTCCGTGTTCGACAGGCCGCTGCCCTCATTCGTGCAGAACGGATGGATGGTCTTGCCCTGCCAGTCATAGTGCTCGAGAAAGGTGTAGACCGCCATCGGCATGGTGCCGCAATAGTTCGGATAGCCGAGATAAATTTCGTCGTAATCGTCCAGGCTCTCCGGCAGCGCCGCCAGTTCCGGACGAGCGTTCGCGCGCAGGTCGCGCCGTGCCTCCGCGACGCAGGTGTCATAGTTGTCCGAATACGGCACCTTCTGCTCAATGTGAAACAGCTCCGCACCGGTGAGTTCGGCGAGCAGCCGCGCCGCCTTCTCCGTATTGCCGACGGCGATGGTACGGTGCATCCCGGAAAAATAGTTCTCTCCCGCGCGGGAGTAATAGGCAATGAGTTTTTTCATAAGGATTCCTCCGTTTTCTGCCCTAAAAGGATATGTGTATCTCACGGATGCGCATACACATCCGCGTAATCGTATAAGGTCTCGCGGGCGCAGCGATCCGCCTGCCGCTCCAGTCTGGACTCGTCTGCAGTCTGATACCCCACGGGATCGCGCACCCATTGAAAATAATGCGTCAGCTCGTGCGCAAGCGAGCGCAGGATCGATGCCAGCGCGCTATCCTGTCCCCACGCTGCAAGCATCTGCGGGTAATCTCCGACAGCAAGACGGATATACGGCTCCTGTTCCGGATCGCTGGGGCCAAGAAATGTCCCGCAGGCCAGATTGCCATCCCGGCACAAAAGCCGCTCGGCCGCCCGCACATAGACCGGCACGCGCACAGGGAACGCGTACTGCGTCTGCAGCCAGCGCACAAACTGCATAAGGGCACGCCGCACCTCCGGGTCAACGCCCGGATCGAACCGCAGCCGGATGCCTCCGCGGCGTCCGGGCATCACTGCGCCCTGCCCGGGCGGGCAGCTCCATGATCTGCGCATTGCTCCCTCCATAGCTCGTCAAAGTCTCCGGCAACGCCGGATTGAACCCACATTGCCGCCAAAAGCATACCGCAGTTTTCCGCATCCGTCAACCGTCCAACCAGTACGCAAAAAATTGCTGCAATATACCGCAAGAGAAACAGAAAAAGCTCCCCCGGCGGGGGAGCTTTTTGCTGCCTTATCGCGCGCGCAGACGCTCCACGAGCGCCTCGTCGCTCTCGGCCATGCAGGTCTGATAGTCCGTGTAGAGCACCATGCCCGGCAGCGCACCGGAGGGCTTGCGCACGAAGCGCGCCATGGTGTAGTCCACGGGCGTCTTGCCGCCGCCGCGAGCCTGCGAATAGTACACGGCAAGGCTCGCCGCCTCGGCGAGCGTCTGATCGTCCGGCGTCGTATCGTGGGCGCGGATGATAACGTGGGAGCCGTGCACCTTCTGCACATGCAGCCAGAGGTCCGTGCGGCGGGCGGTGCGGTGCGTCAGCTCGTCGTTTTGCGTGTTGGAGCGGCCGACCAGGATCTCATACCCGGTGCTCGAGACAAAGGAGAGCGGCGCGCGCTGCGCCGTTTTTTCCTTTTTGGCATTGCGCGGCTGGCGCAGATACCCGGTCGCGCGCAGCTCCGCGCGGATGTCCGCGAGATCGCGCTCGCTCTCGGCGCGCGCAAGCTCATCGAGCACGCTGTTGAGATAGTCGAGGTTCCGGCTCGCCTCCGCGATCAGGCCGGTCAGGTGCTGCTCGGCCGTCTTGGCCTTGCGGTAGGACTTATAGAGCGCGGCGGCGTTCTCCTGCGGGCTCTTGCGCGGGTCAAGCTCGATCGTCACGTCCGGGCAGCCCTCAGCATAGTAGTCCTGCACCGTTACGGCGCGGTCGCCCTTCCGGATGCGGTAGAGATTGGCCTTGATGAGGTCGGCCTTCTGCCGCAGGGCCTCGCGGTCGGCGCAGCGCAGCAGGTCCGACTGCTGGATGGCCAGCTTCTTGGCCGTGCGGTCGCGCAGGGTGCGCACCTGATGCGTCAGCTCCTGCGAGCGGCGGCGCATGGCCTCCGCCTTGTCGCGGCGGAGATAAAACTCGTCCAGCAGCTCGGAAAACGAGCCGCAGCCGCGGCTTTCCAGCGCCCCCTGATACTGCAGAATCGGCACGGCGGAAAAGTCCTTCGGCCGGTCACCGTCGAGCAGCATGGTCGGCGCGAGGTTGTTCGTCTCGACCGCAAACACGAGCGCGTCGAGCTCGTGCGCAAGGCGCGCGCGCTGCGCATCGTCCGGCCGCTCCAGCCGGGGGCTGGCATCGCCGAGCGCGCGGAAGCACACCTCCCGGCACAACAGGGGCGACACACCGGAAAACAGGCCCAGCAGCCACTTATCGAGCGTCGCCGCCGTGACCGGGCCGGAGAGCAGCTGCGCGCGCTGCTCCGGCGTCGTGTCGAACAGGACCGGCTTGTCCTGCCGCAGCGGCAGTCGGTAAAACAGGCCCGGCTGCACCTGGCGCGTCTCGCTCATGGAGGAATCCACGCGGCGCATGCAGTCGATGATGTGCCCGTCGGCGCTGACGAGGATGACGTTCGACTGGCGGCCGAGCATCTCGACGATGAGCCGCTTTTTGACCGGTGTGCCGAGTTCATCGCGGCCGTCGAGATCCAGCACGAGCATACGCTCAAAGTCCGGCTGAGAAATACCCGTGATGCGCGCGCCGACGAGGTGCTTGCGCAGGAGCATGCAGAACATCGGCGGTTCGGCCGGGTTTTCAAACGTGCCGGCCGTGAAATGCACCCGCGCGCTGCCCACGCCGCCGTGCACGAGCAGCTTTGCGTTGCCGCTCTGTGTGCGCACGGACAGCAGCAGCAGGTCGCGCTCCGGCTGCTGCACCTTGTCGATGCGCGCACCGGTCAGGCTCTGCGCCAGCTCCTGCGTCAGTCCGTGCAGAAAAACTGCGTCCATTGGCATGTTACAGCACCTCCGAGATCAATGCAAACAGCTCGCGCAGCCGCTGCGTGCGGCCGAGCAGATACAGCCAGCCAAAGAGTGTCTCTAGCCCCGTGGCGGCGTGATACTGCGCGGTGTCCGCGTGCTGCGGCACCGAGTTCACCTTTGCGTTGCGGCCGCGCTTATAGACCGCGCGCTCCTCATCCGTGAGCGCGGGCTGAATGGCCTCGGCCGCGCGCGCCTGCGCGGGCGCGTTCACGCGGCGCACCGTCTCGCGATGCAGGTCGGTCACGGCCGTGAGGCCGGCGGCGCACAGGGCTGTGCGCATCATGAGCTCATACACCCCGTCGCCAATATGCGCGAGGGCGAGCGTACTGTAGGCGCCGACCTGCGCCGGCGTCATTTCCGGGGCAAAGTCCGCGCCGTCGGGAAAGGCAATCGTGCCGACGGGGCGGCGCTCCGGCCGCCCCGTGTGAAGATCATGATTCATCGTCTTCGGGTTCCTCTTCGTTGTCATCGGCAAAGTCCGTCTGCGCCTGCAGCACCTCGCTCGGCGCGGTGCCCTGCACATACTGCATCTCCTGCCACTGCTGCTTCGTGATGAGGATCTTGCGCGGCTTCGAGCCCTCGAATGGGCCGACGATGCCCATCTCCTCCATCTGATCGACCATGCGCGCGGCGCGCGAATAGCCGAGCTTCAGCCGGCGCTGCAGCATGGACACCGATGCCTGCTTCGTCTCGAGAATGACATCCACGGCCTGCGGCAGCAGCTCGTCATAGTCGCTCTTGGCAGGCTTGTCCGCCTCGGGCGCAGGGCCGGACTTTTTGTCGGCCTCGGCGGCGGATTTCTCGATCTGGGCGATGATGTCGTCGCTGTACTGCGCCTCGGAGTTCTGCTTGATAAAGCGCACGACCTCCTCGCGCTCCTCGTCCGACACGTACGACCCCTGCACGCGCAGGGGCTTGCCGGTGCCGATGGGGGCATAGAGCATATCGCCCATGCCGATGAGCTTTTCCGCGCCGGAGGTGTCGAGGATGATGCGGCTCTCGAGCGAGGACGAGACCGCAAAGGCAATGCGGCTCGGGATGTTCGCCTTCATGAGGCCGGTGATCACGTCCGCGGACGGACGCTGCGTCGCGATGATGAGGTGCATGCCCGCGGCGCGGCCCATCTGCGCCACGCGGCAGATGCTCTCCTCCACCTCTTTGGCGGCGCAGAGCATGAGGTCGGCCAGCTCGTCGATGACGATGACGACCTGCGGCAGCGTCTGCCCGTCGGGCTCGTTTTTCTGCAGGGCGTTGTAACTTGCGAGGTCGCGCACCTGTGCCTCGGAGAAGAGTCGGTAGCGCTTGAGCATCTCCACGACCGCCCACTGCAGCGCGCCGGCCGCCTTCTTCGGGTCGGTCACGACGGGGATGAACAGGTGCGGAATGCCGTTATAGATGCCGAGCTCGACCATTTTCGGGTCGATCATAATCAGACGCACCTCGTCCGGCGTCGCCTTGTAGAGCAGGCTCAGGATGAGCGAGTTCATGCACACGGACTTGCCGGAGCCGGTCGTGCCGGCGATGAGCATGTGCGGCAGCTTGGCGATGTTGCCAATGATGCAGTTGCCGCCGATATCCTTGCCGACGGCGAACGAGAGCTTGGACTTGGCATTGCGGAATGCGGGCGAGTCGATAATATCGCGCAGGCACACGGCGCTGACGATCTTGTTCGGCACCTCGATGCCGACGGTGGAAATTTTGTCCGGGATGGGCGCGATGCGCACGTTCTCCACGCCGAGCGCGAGCGCAAGGTCGCCGGAAAGGTTCGTGATCTTGTTGAGCTTCACGCCCGCCTCCAGCTCGAGATCGTAGCGCGTGACCGTGGGGCCGCGCGTCACGTCGCGGATGGTCGCGTTGACGCCGAAGCTGGTCAGGGCGGTGTTGAGCCGGTCGCGGTTGAAGCGGATCTCCTCCGTCGCGTCCGTCTGGTCCTTCTTCCCAGCGCGCAGGAACGACACCGGCGGGAGCTGATAGGCCGAGTGGTCGGCGTTCTCGCTCTCGATAGCGGAGGTGATGGCGGCCGTCTCCGCCGCGACGGCGGCGCTGGCCGCCTTCTTAGACGGCTTCGGTGGGTCCTGGATCTCCTGCGTGGCCGGCACGGTGACGCCGCAGATATCGGCCGCCTCCTCCACGGACAGCGGCTGGACGTTCTGCGTGGCCTCGGCCGGCGCGGCCTTTTTCGCGCCGCGGGCGGACTTTTTGACCGGGAGCGGGTCGATCGGGTCGTCGTCCGGCTCCGTCTTTGTTTCATCGAACGGAATGTCAATGCGTTTTTTCTTCTCGACCGGCTTGTCCTGCGCGGTGCGGCGGTTCCGGCGCGGCTCGGGCAGCGGCTGCTGCGCCGGCTCGTCTTCGTCATCATCCAAAAGCGGCACATCCTCGTCCGGGACGTACTGCGCCTCACGCCGTGCGCGCGACCAGGCCGCGATCTTGCCGACCGACAGGTCCATACTGCCAAGCACGCAGAACACGAACGCCACCATCGCCAAGGGCAGCGCCGCAAACACGCTGATGCCGGCCTTGAGCAGATAGCCCACGCCGCCGGAGATCACGCCGCCGGACGTGAGCGCCTTGCCCCCGTCGTAGAGCTGGCCGACGATCGCGCCGAACGTCTGCGCCGTGAACGCCACGCGGCAGACCATCAGGTGCACGATCGTGCCGAACAGCGGCGCGATCAGCAGCGCCGCCGTCACGCGCAGGCCAAAGTGCTTACGCGGGTTGCACACAAAGACCCACGCCAGCAGCAGCATCGCAAACGGAAACGCCCAAAAGCCCCAGCCCATGATGCCGCACAGAAAACCCGCAAAGCCGTCAATAATGACGCCCTCGGCGTGAAACAAACCCAGAAATGCCAACAGCGACAAAATAATGCACACAAGCGCATACGGCCACGTCGGCGCCGTCGGCGCAGAGGCCGGAGCCGCCTTGGCAGCCGGCTGCTTTTTCGGCGCGGAGGCCGGCCTTTTTGCCGCCGGAGCGGACTTTTTTGCCGTGCCGGTTTTCTTTTTAGATGATGAAGTTGCCATTTTATAACGTCCTCTCAGAAAATCAGAGACAGAATCATCGTCAGTGCACCCGCGCCCCAGCAGTAGTAGGAAAACGCGCCGAAGCGGCCCTTCGACGTCAGGCGCTTGACAAGGCCAATGGCCGCAATGCCCGAAACCATCGCCACAAACATGCCGATCAGGTACGCCGGCAGGAGCGACACGTCGATGCCCGTCTTGGCCGCCTTGGCCAGCGACAGGATGTTCGCACCCAGCACCGCGGGCAACGACATCAGAAACGAGAAGCGCACCGCAAAGCTGCGGTCCAGCCCCGTGGCCATGCCGGCCGCGATCGTGGTGCCCGACCGGGACAGGCCCGGGATCGTCGCCACGGCCTGACACACGCCAATGATGAGCGCATCGCGCACGCGCATGTTTTTCTCCGTGCGCGTGCCTTTGGGCATTTTATCGGCCACGAACAGCAGAAAACCCGTGAGGATGAGCATGAGGCCGATGAAGAAGGTGTGGTAATAAAGCTGCTCGACTTTGTCGTTGATCGGCAGGATCAGAAACAGCGGCAGCGTCGCCAGAATAATCATGAGCACCATGCGCGCGGCGGGAAGCTGCTGCTGTCGCTGCTCGGCGGGCAGACGCGTGTTGCGGAAAAACGCGAACGTCTCGCGCACCATGGCCACGATGTCCCGCCAGTAGACGATGCAGATGGAAATGAGCGTGCCCAGATGCAGCAGAACATCGAAAAACAGATGGCCGTTTTCCGTCGTCGACATGTGAAACAGGTTTTGCAGGATGGACAGATGGCCGGAGCTGGAGATCGGCAGAAACTCTGCGATGCCCTGCACCAGACCGAGTAGGATCGCATTCCAGATGCTCACGAATGTACCTCCCAGTGTGCAGATATGAATATTGATTATAACACAATTTCTTGCTCACCACAAGGGAAAACGGGCGCAGCGCCCGCTCTCCCCTGTCCGATCCGATTATTCCTGCGTGTCGCAGTAGGCCGCCAGCACGCCGCGGTACGTCATCCAGCAGTCGAACTTTGCCACGAGCTCGAACGGCGAATGCATGCTCAGCACCGGCACACCGGCGTCAATGGTGTCGATGTTGCGGTCGGCCATGAACTTGGCGATCGTGCCGCCGCCGCCCTGATCGACCTTGCCCATCTCGGACAGCTGCCAGACGACGCCGTTGTCGGCAAACAGGCGGCGCAGATAGGCCACGAGCTCGGCCGAGGCGTCGCTCGTGCCGGACTTGCCGCGCGCGCCCGTGAACTTGCAGATGCCCATGCCGTAGTTGAGCTTGGCCTCCGTGCGCTTGGCGCTCACCTCGGGGAAGCTGGGGTCAAAGGCCGCGCAGACGTCCGCCGAGAGGCAAAAGCTCTTGGCAAAGCAGTGGCGCAGCGCGACGTCCTGCTGCTCGCAGAGGTCGGCCATGAAGGCCTCGAACGCCTGCGACTGCATGCCGGACACGCCGTCGGAGCCGATCTCCTCCTTGTCGGCGAGGATGCACACGGCCGTGCGCTCCGGTGTGCCGTCTAGGTCGAGGATGGCGCGCAGCTCGGCATAGGCGCACACGCGGTCGTCCTGACCGTAGGCGCCGATCATGCTGCGGTCAAAGCCGATGTCGCGCGCCGGGAACGCCGGCACGGCGGCCAGCTCCGCCGACAGGAAGTCCTCCTCCGTGATGCCGTATTCATCATAGAGCAGGGACAGCACGGCGAGCTTCACACGGTCGCGCCCCTCGCCGGCATACGGCATGCTGCCGATGACGATGTTGAGTGCCTCGCCCGTGATGCCCTCTTCCATGGTCTTGCGCATCTGATCCTTGCCGAGGTGCGGCAGCAGATCGGTGATGACAAACTGCGGCTCGTCCGGCTCGCGGCCGATGGCGATATCGACCGTGCTGCCGTCCTTGAGCGCGACGGTGCCGTGCAGCTCCAGCGGGATCGTGACCCACTGATACTTCTTGATGCCGCCGTAATAGTGCGTCTTGAAATACGCCAGCTCCGAGTCCTCGTACATCGGCGTTTGCTTGAGATCAAGGCGCGGCGAGTCGATGTGCGCGCCCGCGATCACGCAGCCGTGGTCGAGCGGCTGCTGACCGAGCACGGCCAGCATGAGCGCCTTGCCGCGGTTGTTGACATACACCTTCGAGCCCGGCTGCAGCTCCATGCCGAACGTATACGGCACGAAGCCCGCTTCCTCCGCCATGCGGATCGCTTCCTTAACGGCCTCGCGCTCGGTGCGTGCGGCGTCGAGAAACTGCTTATATCCCTCGGCGTAGGCAAAGATCTCCCCCGTCTGCTCGGCGTCGATCTGATCGTAACCATTCTTCGGCTGGTAAAACAGCTTTTCCTTCCACTGCTTGAGTTCCTTATCTTCGCTCATGAGAGCACCTCCTGTATCAGTTGATGGCAGCGGTCCTGAAAATCGGCGAGCGTGCCGCCGTTATCCAACACATAGCTGCAATGTTTGGCAAACCATTCGTTGGGCTTCTGCGCGTCGATGCGCGCCTCGGCATACGCGCGCGTCACGCCCTCGCGCGCGATGAGCCGCTCGATGCGCACCTCGCGCGGCGCCGTCACGCCGAGGGTGACGGTGCACAGCTCCGCCAGCCCGCTCTCGATGAGCGCGATGGCGTCGATCGCCGCGACCGTACCGCCCTGACGCGCCCACGCGCGCAGGCGCGCGCGCACCTCGGCGCGGACATACCGGTGCGTAATGGCGTTGAGATCGTCGAGCGCCGCCGCATCCGCAAACACGACCGCGCCGAGTTTCTTACGCTGCAGGACCCCATTTTCTATTGTACCCGGAAAACGGGCGTTGATCTCCGCGAGCATGGCGGTATTGGACGCCAGCAGCTCGTGATACACCGCGTCGCAGTCGATCACAAGCGCGCCCCGGTGCTCCAGCTCCATGAGCGCGGTCGTTTTGCCGCAGCCGGTGCCGCCCGTGATGCCGACGATGTGCATTTTTTGCACAAGCGCATCCCACACAGCGTCGTCTGCCACGGCGGCGGAGCGCAGGATGCGGTATGGCGTGTGCGAGAGGTCGACGAGCGTGGACTCCCGGCCGATGCCGCAGGGCCCGCCGTCGATGACGGCCGCGATCTGCCCGTCGAAATACGCGAGCACGTCGTCCGCCGTTTTCGGGCTCGGCGCGCCGGAGGGATTGGCCGACGGCGCCGCCAGCGGCAGCTGCGCGGCCTCGATGAGCGCCAGTGTGGCCGGGTGGTCCGGGCAGCGCAGACCGACGGTCTCCCCGCCCGCGCGCACGATCTCGGGCACGCAGTCCTGCGCCCGCAGCACGATCGTGAGCGGCCCGGGCCAGAAGGCCTCGGCCAGCGTGTACGCCGCCGGCGGCACATCGGCGCAGTAGCGCGCCATGGCGGACGCATCGTGCACCATCAGCGACAGCGGCTTGACGGCCGGACGGCCCTTGACCTCATAGATCTGCGCGACGGCATCGGGGTCCAGCCCGTTTCCGGCAAGGCCATAGACCGTCTCCGTCGGGACGGCGACGAGCTGCCCGGCGCGGATGGCGTCCGCCGCCTGCGCGATCTCGGTTGTGATTCGTTTCGTGTTCATGCTTCCTCCGCGGATGCGCGCAGCTTTTCGGCCTGATCGGCCAGCGTGAGCGCATCGATGATCTCATCCAGATCACCGTCGAGCACCTGATCGAGCTTATAGAGCGTCAGCCCGATGCGGTGATCTGTCACCCGCCCCTGCGGGAAGTTGTAGGTGCGGATGCGCTCGTTGCGCATCCCGGTGCCGACCTGACTGCGCCGAGCGGCCGAGCGTGCGGCGTTTTGCCGGGCACTTTCCGCGGCGTACAGGCGCGAGGCCAGGATCTTCATCGCGCGATCCTTGTTTTTATATTGGCTGCGCTCATCCTGACACTCGACGACCGTACCGGTCGGCAGGTGCGTGATGCGGATGGCGCTCTCGGTCTTGTTGACGTGCTGGCCGCCGGCGCCGGAGCTGCGGTAGGTATCGATCTGCAGGTCCTTCGGGTCGATGTGCACCTCCACGGCGTCCATCTCCGGCAGCACGGCCACGGTGGCGGTGCTGGTGTGGATACGGCCGCCGGTCTCCGTCTCCGGCACGCGCTGGACGCGGTGCACCCCGCTTTCAAACTTCAGTCGGGAGTACGCCCCCTGCCCGCTGATGAGCAGGCTCGCCTCGCGCACGCCGCCGAGCTCCGTCTCGTTGAGGTTCGCAATCTCGGTTTTCCACCCGCGCGCATCGGCGTACATGCTGTACATTCTATAAAGCGTATGCGCAAAGAGCGCCGATTCTTCTCCGCCGACGCCGGTGCGGATCTCCAGAATGACATTGCGGTCATCGTTCGGGTCGCGCGGCAGCAACAGGACACGCAGCTGCTGCTCGAGCTCCGCGCAGCGAGCCTTGCCGCTCTCGATCTCCTCGCGCGCGATCTCATGCAGCTCGGGGTCGCCCAGCAGCGTTTCCGCCTGCGTGATCTGCACCTGACAGGCGGTATAGGCCCGGTAGGCCTCCACGACCGGCTGCAGCTCGCGCTGCTCGCGGCAGAGCTTTGTGAACACCGCGGGGTCGGAATAGTACGCGGGATCGGCCAGCTTGCTCTCCAGCTCAGCATACCGGTTTTCAATTTGTCGCAGCTTTTCGAGCACAGCGCCGCCTCCCTTGTTGCGATATTCGCTCAATGTATCAGTTTACCACAGCGGCGCAAAAATGTAAACAGGCCGCAGCACGCAAAAAGCGCCGGCCACAAGGCCGGCGCTTCTCGCAAAAACAGAGAGACTCGTCAAAAATGCAAAACAGAGAAATGGTAAGTAAAGAGGAGAGATTCGAGAGAATATCGCAATAAGACTATCTGGCACCGTTTACACGATGCGGTTGACGAGTTCCTCCCCGTGGATCTGACGGAGAATGTTTTGATAACCGATGCTGAAGCAGCGGATGACGGTTTCGCGGGTCGCCGCGCCGAGGTGAGACGTGGTGATGACCTTTTCCATCTTCACGAGTGGATCGTTGGGGTCCAGCGGCTCTTTCTCCCACGTATCGATGGCAGCGCCCCAGATGGTGCCGTTCTGCAGTGCCTCGACCAGCGCCTTGTCGTCGATGACGGCGCCGCGCGCCTCGTTGACGATGATGGCGTTCGGCTTCATCATGGCAAGCTGCTCCTTGCCGATCATACCGCGGGTCTGCTCGGTCAGCGGGCAGTGCAGGGACACAACATCGGACTCACGCAGCAGCGTCTCGAGGGAAACGTATTCGCAGTTGAGCTTCTTTTCCATTTCCTCGGGCATACGGTACGGATCGCTGTAGATCAACTTGCAGTCCCAGCCCTGCAGGCGCTGCATGACCATGCGGCCGATGGCGCCGCCGCCGACAATGCCGACCGTCTTGCCGCGCAGCTCATAGCTGTCGTGGCGCCAGGTCCAGCTGTGCCACTCGCCCTGCTTGCAGCGGCGGTCGATCATGCTCAAACGGCGCATGCAGGCGAGCATGAGCGCAATGGTGAACTCCGCAGTCGTGGAGGCATTCTCACCGGCAGAATTGCACACCGGGATACCCTTTTCCTTGGCGTAGGCAATGTCCACATGGTTATAGCCGGTCGCGGGGACATGGATGAGCTTCAGATCCTTGGCGCGGTCCATCTCCGGCTTGCCGATCTTGCAGATCGAGGCCAGGATGTAGTCGGCGTCCTCAAAATCGCCCTTTTTGCCGTTTTTCACGGGGTACAGGAACCGGAGGTCCAGCTCCTTCGGGCAAAGTTCAGAAATCAGGGTCTCCATTCCCTCCGTCGGGAGTTTTTCACAATAAAGAACTACGTTCGACATAGGTTTTCATTCCTTTCTTTCTGCTTCTTTTCTATTCTGTTTTCTTCTTTCGTTTGGGCACCGCCCTGCTCAGGGCTTCATGGTACCGGTGGCCAAAAACCGCTGGTGCCAGGACAGCGCCTGGGCCAAGTCGTGCGGCGTCTGCTTTCCGGCCGCAACGTCGAGCGCGTACTCGTAGTATTCGCGCAGCATGGGCCGGTAATCCGGGTGCGCGCAGTTTTCAATAATAAGCTCGGCACGCTCGCGCGGGGTCTTCCATCGCAGATCGGCGATGCCCTGCTCGGTGATGATGACCTGCACGTCATGCTCGGTCTGGTCCACATGCGACACCATCGGAACGATGCAGGAGATGAGGCCGCCCTTGGCAACGGACTCCGTCGCGAAAATGCACACACGTGCGTTGCGCGCAAAGTCGCCGCTGCCGCCGATGCCGTTCATCATCTTGGTGCCCATGATGTGCGTGGAGTTGACGTTGCCGTAGATGTCCACTTCGATCGGGGTGTTGAGCGAGATCACACCGAGGCGGCGCACCACCTCCGGATGGTTCGTGATCTCCTGCGGACGCAGCAGGATCTTATCCTTGAAGTAGTCGATGTTCTCATAAAAGCGGCGGCGGTTTTCCTCGCCGAGCGCGATGGAGCTGGTGGACACAAAGTCAAACACGCCCTGCTCGATCAGGTTCAGCGCCGAATCCTGCATGACCTCGGTGTACATGCTCAGGCCATGGAAGCCGCTCGAGGCGAGGCAGCTGAGCACCGCGTTGCCGACGGAGCCGACGCCCGACTGGATCGGGCCCGGATTCTCCGGCAGACGGCCGGCGGCGATCTCCTGCTTGAGGAATTTGACGACGTTCTCGCCGATGGTCCTGGTCGCCTCGGAATAGGGCTTAAATTTCTGCGGCTCGTCACGGCGGTCCGTGAGAACGATCGCCGCGATCTTCTCCGGCGGGCACGGGATGTACGGAGTGCCGACACGGTCGTCCGGCTTCGTGATCGGGATGATGCGCGCATGCGGCGGCAAGCCGATCTCAAAGATGTCGTGCATACCGGCCAGGCCCTCCGGGAGCGTTTCGTTGACCTCCACGATGACCTTATCGGCATTGCGCACGGCCGCATCTGCGCTCCCGCCGGAAGCGGCCAGGTACAGGCCCTGCTCGCTCACCGCCGTACATTCTACCACAGCCACGTCGATTTTGGGACCGGTATGCTGATTCATGTGCATGGGAAAATGCGAGATGTGCACATCACTGTAGCCGACCGTGCCGGCGTTGATGGCATTGCGCAGGTCCTTATGCGACTGATGGGCATAGCGTTTCTTGACCAGGCCGGCGCGCACCATCGCGCCGTCGATCTCATCACCGACGGCGGCGCCGACGCAGATGGTCAGATCACGCGCGTGGCCGGAGCGCACCAGCGCATCCGGCACCGCCTTCGGGTAGCCGACGCTGGTAAAACCACTCACGCCGATGGTCATGCCGGTCCGAATCAGCTGCGCCGCCTCATCCGCGGACATGATCTTGCTTTTCAAGAGTTCCGGTACTCTTTCCATGGGTTCCTCCTGATTGTTGAATTCGTAGACAGTCCGGACGGATCAGGCAAGATCCACCTTGCCGTGCTCGTAGCCGAACTGCAGTGCCTTGAGGTTGAGATCGACCACCTTCGGGTTCATGACCGCACGGATGGCGTTCTGCGCATTCTCAAGCGAGATGTCCGGGTTGTGCGCCACGATGTAGCCCATCATGACGATGTTCGTACACACGACGCGGAAGTTTTCCTCGGCGTACTTCGTGGCCGGAAACAGGAAAACCTGCTTGGCAGGCGTGCCGGCGACGTCCTCTGCGGTAACGAACGTGCTGTCCACAAACAGGCGGGTATCGGGGTTGATGTCGCCCTTGAACTTATCAAAGCTGGGCTTGTTGAACGCAACGAACGAGTCGAGCTTATCGGCCTTCACGTAGTCGATGCGCTCGTCGGAAACGACGAGCTCCGCCTTGCAGGCGCCGCCGCGGGCAGCGGGGCCGTAGCTCTGCGTCTGCGCGACTTCATAGTTGTTCTGCACACCATAAGCGTTTGCCAGCAGCACCGCCAGGGAGATAACGCCCTGGCCGCCGGAACCGCCGAATCGAAAATCCTTACGCATGGTTCTGTCCTCCTCTTATTCCTTGGTGACCTCGATGCAGACATCGGGGCAGGTCCGCTCGCACATCTTGCAGGCGATGCAGGCATCCGGATTCTGGGCATACGGCATCAGGTAGCCGCCGCTGCTGCGCTGCTCACCGATGGCGAGCACGCCCTTCTTGCACGCGCGCACGCACAGTGCGCAGCCTTTGCACCATTTGCTGTCGATCGTGATCTTCATTTCTTCGCTGCCTCCTGTTTCTCCGCCTGCACGTCGCAGAGCTCTTCCTTGTGCGTATCTTCATACAGCACGCCGAGCGTGATCTTGCCGTCCTCGGACACGCTCTCGCCGTTTTTGGCATTGCAGACCTGTGCTGCGTACCAGTCGTACATTTCGGTCGGGGTCTTGAAGTTGAAAATGTTGCGGCCGGCAGTCGTCGGGCACGGGCTGAGCACCTCGATGAACGAGAAGCCCTTGTGCTCCATAGCGCTGACGATGATGTGCTGGAGCTGCACGGGGTTGGTGACGCTGGCTCTGGCATAGAACGTGGCGCCGGCGCCGGTCACGAGCTTGTACATGTCAAACGGGTGCTCCTCATTGCCGAGCGGAGAGGTCTTGGTCGTAGCACCGTAGGGCGTGGTCGGGGCGCGCTGACCGCCGGTCATACCATAAATATAGTTGCTCATCATGATAACGGTCATGTCCACGTTGCGCTTGGCGGCGTGGATGAGGTGGTTGCCGCCGATGCCGGCGCAGTCGCCGTCGCCGGAGAACACGACAATGCGCTTGTCCGGATTGACCGCCTTGAGGCCCTCAGCCTGTGCGAGCGCTCTGCCGTGCAGCGTGTGCAGGCAGTCAAACTTCAGGTACACCGGGCTCCAGGAGGAGCAGCCGATGCCGCTGACGAGCGCCATTTCGTTTTCCTTTATGCCCAGTTCATCGATCGCGCGGATGAAGCTGTTGACCACGATGCCATGGCCGCAGCCGGGGCAGAAGATGAACGGAAGTGCTTCCTGACGGATGTATTTTTCTGCGATGCTGTTCATATCACTTCACCTCAACAATCTGATTGTAAATCGCGGTCGGTGCCGGGAACACACCGCCGATGGAGCTGAACGTCTCCACTTTGTCATAGCCGACGACGCGCTGTACTTCGCGGGCGTAGTCACCGACGTTCATTTCCGCAACGATCACGCGCTTGGCATTGGCGCAGGCGGCGCGGATCTCTTTTTCCGGGACGGGCCAGATGGTATTGAGCTTGAGCAGGCCGACCTTGTGCTGCTCGTCGCGCGCGCGGCGAACGGCGGACAGGGCGCTGCGGCTGACCGAGCCATAGGCCACGACCACGGTCTCGGCGTCGTCCAGGAAGAAGCCTTCCACGGAAGTGATGTCGTCGATATTGTCAAGGATCTTGTCGCAGTAACGGTGGATGGCAGCGGCGCAGACCTTCGGATCCGTGCCGGCGCGGATGCCGCGCTCGTCATGCAGCTGGCCGTCGACGAGGACGTTGTGGCCCTCGAAGCAGCGGATGCGCGGCGGGATCTTGTGCTCGTCGGGCTGGAAATACGCAGTGCACTTGCCCTCGAACTTCTCGTCGAAGATCTCGACCTCCTCGGGGATGACGAGCTTCTCGCGGGTGTGGCCGACGGTCTCGTCGGAGAGTACGAACACCGGCACGCGATACTTATCTGCCAGGTTGAAGGCGCGGACCGTGAAGTCAAACGTCTCCTGCACGGACGACGGCGTGAGAGCGATGATCTCATAGTCGCCGTGGCCGCCGTAGCGCGCCTGCATGACGGCGTCCTGCGCCGTGCAGGTCGGCTGGCCGGTCGCCGGGCCGCCGCGCATGACGTTGACGATTACCAGCGGCGTCTCGGAGACGATGGCGTAGCCAATGCCCTCCTGCATCAGGGTAAAGCCCGGGCCGGATGTGGCCGTCATGGCACGCGCGCCGCCCCAGCTGGCGCCGATGACCGCATTGATGGAAGCAAGTTCGTCTTCCATCTGCATGAACACGCCGCCGGCGGCAAACATCTTATCGGACAGGTATTCGGGGATCTCCGTTGCCGGAGTGATCGGATAACCCGCCATGAAGCGGCAGCCGGCTGCCAGCGCACCGGCCGCACAGGCCTCGTTGCCCTGCATCAGCTTCGGGCCGCTGTTGCTTACTTTTTGCATACTCATAAGCCATAACCTCGTTTTCTCAAAAAATTGAATGGTTTACAGATAAAAAAATCCGGCAAAAGGCAGTCCGGCACCGAGAGCGGGCAGACTGTTTTTTGCCGGAAGCATATCTCTTCTGCTGCGCGCGGAAACGCGCCGCCAAAATACGCCAAGCAGATATGAAATTGGTTCCATGCGGACGTCACCCGACACTGGTGAGCACGCTGAATCCGGGCCAGAACGTGATGAGCGCCCAGCCGATGACGGATACCGCCAGCACCATGACGACTGTGAGCACGATGCCGCGTGCGAACATATACCGCGGGCTCAGGCCATAACCGATCGGGATCGAGCGGATCGACGTCGGCAGCGTGTAGGACAGGTTATACGACACGGTCGCGACCCAGAGATACGGGATCACGGGCAGGGAGAGTCCCTGTGCAATCCCGATCACGATCGGGATCGTGACGGCGGCGCAGGCCGTGTTGTTGATCACATCCGAGAGGACGACGTTGAGCGTCACGATAATCAGGACGAGCAGGAACGTATTGTGTACCGGGAACCGGGCAATCAGTCCGGCAAACACCTCCGACGCGCCGCTGCCATTGACAAGCGCGCCGAGCGCGGTGCCGCCGGCAAAGAGGAAGAACATGCCCCACATCAGGTTCTGCTCCACGTGCTCCCACGTGATAATGGGCTTTTTCTCCTCATCACGCAGGAAGAACATGAGCAGGCCGCCGATCAGAAACACGAAGCCGGGTTTGAGCCCCGGGAACTGCCGCTGATATAGCTGCCGCGTGAACGCCAGCAGCGCCGCTGCAGCAAACACGATCAGCGAAATGCGGCCTGCGCGGCTGAGTTTCGGCAGATTTTTGCACAGATCGCTGAAATAGGTTTTGGAACCCTCAAGGGTTTTCTTTTTGCAGGGCAGCAGCAGCAAATACACAAGTGTCAGCGCCGTTACCGCCAGTGCAAACGGCCAAAGCGCCCGCACCCAGTCGGTGTACAGGAACTCCGCGCCCATCAGCTCCTCGATATACGAGACCGTGATCAGGTTCATGGCGCCGCCGAGCGGTGTGAACATGCCGCCGTTATTCGCGCCCCAGACGATCGCCAGGAGCACGAGCTTCGCGGCGCTGCTTTTTTCCACGTCGCCTTCGCCGACAAACTTGAGCATCGCCATCGCAATGGAGCACAGCACGGCCGCAACCACCGTATTCGGCAGCACTGCCGAAAGCACCGTCGAGATCAAAAACCAGATCACGACCTGCTGCCTGACGGAGGTGCCGACCAGCGCCAGACTGTGCGCGGCAATGCGCTTGTCCACGCCGGTGATCTCCCAGACCATGGTGATGATATCGGCACCCGCCAGCAGGAACACCAGCTCCGCCGAATAACAGTTCGTAATGCTCGACATGTCGGTGAGGGCAAAGACCGCGTTGATGACGACCGGCAAAAACGCCGTGATCGCCGGAGGCACGGGCATTGCCACCCACCAGACGCCCATCCACAGAACCGTTCCCAGAGCGAGCCGCACATTTTGTGTCAGTCCGCCATAGGGAATAAAACTGAGCGCAAAGAGTGCCGGGCCGAGAATCAGCCAGATTTTCTTTCGGTTCATAGGTCAGATCATAAACGAAAATTTACAGAATACCGATCACCGGGAACCAGACCTTCACGCTGAAGATCAGTCCGATAATGATGAGCAGTGCGATCGGGATCGCACCCTTGAGCTCCTGCGCCGTGCTGAAGCGGTTGGTCGAATAGAAGATCAGGTTCGGTGCACTGTTGAACGGCAGGAAGAACGCGCCGGCGGAGATCGCCATAACGGTCAGCAGGCCCATCGTGTAGGGGTCAAAGCCAAGCGCGGAGGCCATCGTCATGCTCACGGGGACCATGACCGCTTCCATCGCGTTCATGCCGGCGAAGATGATGTGCAGCACGACCACGAAGCTCAGCCAGATGATGAGGAACGTGTTGATGTTCATCGCGGCAAACGCCGGGTTGGTGGTAAAGATCGCATCGACCAGCCACTGGAAGCCGCCGGTCTTGTTCACGCAGGTCGCCAGCGACATCGCAAAGCCGAGCTGCAGGAAAGCCGGCCAGGCAAACGTGCCGTTGAGATCCTTGAACGTGCACACGCCGATGCCCGGGCAAAGCATCAGGAAGATTGTCACGAACACGATGTAGTCCGGAGCGATGTGGTGCCACTTGTTCGTGCAGAAAGCGATGAGCGTCAGCACAAAGTAAAGGCCCGCCTTCTTCTCATTCTTGCTCATGGGGCCCATTTCCTTGAGCTTTTCCTTCGCGAAGGAGATGTCGATCTCGCGCTTCTCGCCCTTCTTGGAACCGAAGAGCAGGTGGCACAGGATCGGGATCAGCAGCAGCGTGATGCCTGCGGGAATGAATGTGGCCTGCAGCCAGCCCGTCCAGGAGATCTCCTGACCGGTGACCTCGGTCACGAGCGCCATGCCGATCGCATTGGCGCCGACAGCCGTGTAAAACAGCCAGGTGTTGGTGGTATTGGTAAAGAGGTTCGAGAGCATGATCGCCGCGTCGCCCTTGTGCTCGCCGCGCTTGTAGCCCATGCCTTCGCAGATGTTGTCGCAGATTGGCGACATGACGGCGCCGCGCGCCGTGTTGGAGGGGATCATCAGCGACAGGACCGTGTTGGCGATCGAGGTCGCGTAGTTGGCCATGAGCTCCGTCTTGCCCATCTTTACGAGAATCCAGTAAGCAACGCGCTCACCCAGACCGGAAAACTTGATGGCGGATCCGATGAAGCCGGCCCACAGGCACAGCCACCAGCCGGAGCTGGAAAAGCCGGAGACCACGTTGGTCTTCATGCCAAAGAAAATTGCGAGGATGGCCGCAGCCAGAACGCCGATCAGATACTCCGGGATCGGCCGGACAATCCACATCAGGATCGCCCACACAAAAACGATCAGCACACCTTTGCCCTGTGCCTCAAGTCCCGTAAACGGCACCAGAGCCAGCAGCGCGCAGAGCACTGTCAGGACAGCCGCTACGATCAGGCGGTTTCTCTGTTGTTTTTTCACTTCTTACACTCCAATTCCTGTTCTCTTTCAGTTTCTTCTCGCGGCAAAACGCAATCAGGTGCCGGCTCCAGCTGTGCTGTCAGTTTCTCCCACCGGATAAAAAAAGACCAACTACAATCTCTTGCAGTTGGTCTTGGAAAGTCGATTCCGTCTCGGGAGAGAGACGCTGACAGTCAAACAACTCATAAACTATGTAATTGCGGTTTGCTTCCTACGCATTCAAAGTAGCACATTCCTCAGCGAAAAACAAGACTTTGTATAACTTTCGGATAAGTACACGAAATTTGCGTAAAAAAACTGTGCAGTTCTCATAGAGCCATCGTCCCGGCATCTCCCCTGCCGGCGCGCTCCGCTCAGCCGCGCGCGCGCAGATACGGCCCGTTTTTCTCCATGTACTCGATATAATTGCGGTGAATATCCCCGAACGCCTTGATGATGGATTTTGCCGCCGCGCCCTGATGCCGATAGCCGATCTCCTCGACGATCTCATCATAATCGCGCAGAACATTCTTGCCCACAAAGTACTCCCGGCACATGCTCAGCGCCAGATTCGACAGGAACGTGACCGACACATCCTCAATACAGGCGGTCTCCAGATCGATCTTCAAGCCGAGCGTGATGCTTCCGTTTGTCGTCGTGGTCGGCAGGGCCGACGGCAGCTTGGCATAGCCGCAAAAATACGCAGTCTGATACTTCATTTCTTTTCTCCTTTTTCCATTTCGCGCCTTTTCCAAGGGCACATTCTCATTTCTCGCTCTCAGCATAGCACGCTGCTCTGCCACCGTCAACTCGATTCCGCAGGTAAAAAACGGAGGCAGCCGATCGGCCGTCTCCGTTCTTCTGGATTCACAAATGCATACAAAACAGAATCTTTCCTGCGTTATCCGCGCGGAATGATCGCCTGCGCCACGTTCTCGAGCGTGCCCAGGTCGAGCACGTTCACCTGGTCGGAGCCGACGACATAGAAGTAGTCGCCGATGTACAGGCCGCGGTTGTTCTCGTCCCACTGCGAGACGGGGATCTCCTTGCGCAGCGTGAAGCCGTCATCCGCCGAATAGCCATAGACGAGGTAGCTGTTTTCGGCCGGGAACGCGATCAGATCCTTGCCGCTGTCCACCAGAATGGCCTTGTGGTTATACAGTGCCTCGCTGTAATCGGCGTCAATGGACTGCGTGTGCAGATCGTGCAGCTTGGCGGGGTCGGACGTATCGATCATGACGAGCTTCATACCGTCCACGGTCGCGCCGTCGACGGCCTGCGTCTCCATGCCGAGGCCGAAGAGCAGCCCGTCCGACCAGACGTGCAGATAGTCCGAATAGCCGCTGAGCTTGAGCTCGCCGACGACCTTCGGGTTCGCCGGGTCGGTCAGATCGACCGCAAAGACCGGATCCGTCTGGCGGTAGGTGCACAGATAGCCGTAATCCCCGTCAAAGCGCGCGGAGAACACCGTCTCCCCTTCCGCGAGCCCGGCCACACTGCCGACGGTGGTCAGGTCACTGTCGAGCACGTAGACATCGTTGCGCGTCTGCGTGGCGTCGTCATTGGTTTTCGTGTTTTCAAAGTCGTGCTTTTCATCGCGGTAAACACTGTAGGCATACGTCTGCTCGGTCGTGGCCATGCGCAGATAACCGTCCCGCTCGTCGAGCGAGAACTGATTGTTGAGCGCGCCGGCCACAGCGCCGTTGGCGGCGAAGGTGAGTTTGCCGTCCGCGACCGCAAAGCGGTTGACCACCGTGTTGACGCTGGAGGTATAGTCCGTGACCGTGTAGCTGCCGTCTTTATACGTCTTGCCTGCACCGTCATCGTAAACGCTCGCGCACAGGTAGAGATTCTCCGCCGTCATATACACCGTCTCCCCGCCGCCGAGCACGGACTGGCTGGAGAGCCGGGTGCCGGACGCGATATCATACGACGCCGCGACCGCGTAGGTCATGGAGTTGTTATACGGCATGAGGCCGATGCTATCGCACGGCACGACCGACGCCGTGTCCCCATCGTACAGCCGGGGCGCATACGTGGTCTCGTCGCCCTTCTCGGGCGCATCGGGATAATACGACGTGCACAGATAGAGCACGCCGCCGACCATGCGCGAGGCGATCTCGTAGCCGTCCTGTCCGAGCGACTGGACCAGCGTCGGGGCCGCCGGATCGGAAACGTCATAAATATCGACCGTGACGTAGTTATTGCCGCTGCCGGAACGCTCGTCCGAGGAAGTGTCACTGCCCGTCCAGTCGGTATACGACGAGAGGACGACCGCGCGGCTATCCACGAGATACAGCTCCAGCGGCAGCTTTTCCTGCGTGTGGGCCTGACCGTCCTCGGTCGTTGTCTGCTCCCAGTCCTGCCCGACGAACACGTTGGACACGTCCGTGACGTCCGCGCCGTCCGCCTGCATGACGATCAGCTCACTGCCGCGCAGAATGTAGATATACGTGCCGTCGGTCTTGACGATGTCGCCCTCGTCAACACCCGCGACCTGCACATTCGTGCCGGAGTAGAACGTGCCCTCGCCGTCGCCCTTGCCGTCGCCCTTGCCGCCGGCCTCCGGGTCGCCGGAGGTACCGTCGGACATGTTGAGCGACTTATCGCGCTCTGCGATCGCTTTCTGCGCATCGGTCAGCGCGGAATAGACCTCGCTGTAGCTCTTGGCAAAGGTCAGGCCGCCGGCCGTCACCGTTTTGCCGGTCTGACCGCCGGTTCCGCAGGCGGTCAGCAGCGCGAGTGACAGGCACAGCACCAGAAATCCGGAAAGATACTTTTTCATAGTACACCTCTATGGTTCGATGGTTTTCAACTGCATTGTACAGGATTGGACGCGCTCGGTCAAGAAATGTTCCGAAAAAACGGAAGGACGCCCGCGGGCATCCTTCCGTCTGGTTTGCGTATGCAGTCATGCGCCGAGGTACGCCGCGCGCACCGCGTCATTCGTCAGCAGCTCCTCGCCGCTGCCGGTGAGCGTGATGCGGCCGGTCTCAAGCACGTAGCCGACATCGGCAATCTTGAGGGCCATGTTCGCGTTCTGCTCGATGAGCAGGATCGTCACGCCCTGCTTGTTGATCTCCTGAATGATGGAGAAGATATCGCGCACGACCAGCGGCGCGAGGCCGAGCGAGGGCTCGTCCATCATGAGCAGCTTCGGGCGGCTCATGAGCGCGCGGCCGACCGCGAGCATCTGCTGCTCGCCGCCGGAGAGCGTGCCGCCGGCCTGCCAGCTGCGCTCTTTCAGGCGCGGGAACAGGCTGTACACCCACTCGAGATCCTCCGACAGATCGTCCTTGCGCAGGTAGGCGCCGATCTTGAGGTTTTCCAGCACGGTCATGTCCGGGAAAATGCGCCGTCCCTCCGGCACGAGCGTCACGCCCTGCGTCACGATCTGGGTCGGGTCCTTGCCGGTGATGTCCTCGCCCCGGAACGTGATCTTGCCGCCGCTCGGCTTGACAAGGCCGGAGATCGTGCGCAGCGTGGAGCTCTTGCCCGCGCCGTTGGAGCCGATCAGCGTGACGATCTGCCCCTCCTGCACATCGAACGAAATACCCTTGACGGCCTCAATGCCGCCGTAGTGCACCTGCAGGTCTTCAATTTTCAGAATCGTTTCACTCATCTTCCACAACCCCCAGATAAGCGTCAATGACGTGCTGATTGTTCTGGATCTCCTGCGGGATGCCCTCGGCGATCTTGCTGCCGAAGTCGATGACGTAAATGTAATCGGAGATCCGCATGACCAGATCCATATGGTGCTCGATCAGGAAGATCGTCAGGCCGTATTTGTCGCGCAGTTCATGGATGAACGCCGCGAGCTCGAGCGTCTCCTGCGGGTTCATGCCGGCCGCCGGCTCATCGAGCAGCAGCAGCTTCGGATCCGTCGCCAGCGCGCGGGCAATCTCCAGCCGGCGCTGGATACCATAGGGCAGGCTCGTTGCGATGTCGTCCTTGTATTTCTCCAGCCCCTGCTCCACGAGCAGGGCCATGGTCTCGTCGCGCATGCGCTTTTCTTCCTTGGCGTTGCCGCGGAAGGTCGCGGAAAACACGTTCTGCTTGGCGCGCATATGCTTTGCCACGAGCACGTTTTCAAACACCGTCATGCTCTTCCACAGGCGGATGTTCTGGAACGTGCGGGCGATGCCGAGCTTCGTGATCTTATCCGGCGTCGGCGAGACGATCTTGCCCGTCCCGGCCAGCGGGTCGCGCGCGAGCATCTGCTCTTTCGTCTCGTCGTCCGGGTGATACTCCGCCGTGTAGAGCAGCGGATTTTCGCCCTTGTAGAGCTTTTTCATCTTGCCGGTCGGATGGTTGCGGACCATTGGCTCATCAAGGAACTTGACGAGGCCGTTCGTCGGCTCATACACGCCGGTGATGCAGTTGAAGGCCGTGGTCTTGCCGGCGCCGTTCGGGCCGATGAGCGCCACGATCTGCCCCTCGGGGATGTGCAGCGACAGGTTGTTGACTGCCACGACGCCGCCGAACTGCATCGTGATATTTTCCACGCTGAGGATGTCTTTACTCATCTGCTTTGCCCTCCTCAACTACGTTCTTTTTTGCCTTTTTCGCTCGCTTGCGGAACAGATCCGGCAGCTCGCGCTCGCCCATGATGCCCTTGCGGAAGAAGAGCACGACGATCATGATGATGATCGAGAACACGACCATACGGAAACCGTTGCGCAGCAGCGGCACCTTGAACGCGCCGATATACGCCTCGTTGTCGAGGAAGCGCAGCCACCACTCGGAGCACGCAATGTACAGGAAGGAGGCGATGCAGCTGCCGGAGACGGAGCCAATGCCGCCAATGACGACGATGAGCAGAATCTCATACGTCATGGCCGAGGTGAACACCTTGGCCTGCACGGTCGTGGCAAACATGGCAAAGAGCGCGCCCGACACGCCCGCGAAAAACGAGCTGATGACAAACGACAGGCTCTTGTGCTTGGCAAGGTTCACGCCCATGGCCTCCGCCGCGATCTCATCGTCGCGGATCGCCTTGAACGCGCGGCCGTAGGACGAATTGATGAGCAGGACGATGAGGAAGATGCAGATACCGGCAAGCAGGATCGGCACGACCGCGCTCAGGCGGAAGAGCACCTTGCCGGAAGCATTCGTGATGTTGAAATCCGCAAATGTCGGGTATCCCTTGAGGATGTTGGCGCCGTTGGTGACCTTGCCGAGCGTCTGCCACTGGAAAATGGCACGCAGGATCTCGGCAAAGCCGAGCGTCGCAATGGCCAGATAATCGCTCTTGAGGCGCAGGACCGGCAAACCGATCAGGTACGCAAAGAACGCGGCGACCAGGCCCGCGAAAATGATGGCCACGAGCACACCGAGCACCAGACTCACGCCGCCGCCAAAGCCGGTGGCGCCGAACAGATGCTGGAACATCTCCTGGAAGGAGAAGTGGATGCTCGAACCCTCGAAGAGGTAATACACGCCATCACGCGCGGCATCCGGGATCATGAAGATCGCGTAGGCATACGCGCCGAGGAGCATGAAGCCCGCCTGCCCGAGCGAGAACAGGCCGGTGAAGCCGTTGAGCAGGTTCATGGACACGGCGACGAGCGAGTACACCGCACCCTTTTTGATGACCGTAAAGAGCAGGGAGCCGGGAGACATGACGTTTTCCAGCACCATCGTCACGAGCGTGAGCGCGAGCACGATGGCGAAGGTGATCAGGTTGCCGCGGCGCGCTTCTTTGTCTTTCGCTTTCAGCACAGTGATCCCCCCCTCTCAGACTTTGTCCGTGGCCTTTTCACCGAACAGGCCGGTGGGCTTGACCACGAGGACGACGATCAGCAGTGCGAACGTGAACGCATCGGAGAACACCGTCATGCTGGTGCCCTTGATGAGCGTTTCGCAGATACCGATGATGAACGCGCCGATCACGGCGCCGGGGATCGAACCGATGCCGCCGAACACCGCCGCAACAAACGCCTTCAGACCGGGCATGGCGCCGGAGGTCGGAATGACGGTCGGGTAGTTCGTGAAATACAGCAGTGAGCCGACGGCCGCCAGGAACGAGCCGATGATAAACGTCACGGAGATGACCTTGTTGATCTTGATGCCCATGAGCTGGCTGGTCTCGAAATCCTTCGCGACCGCGCGCATGGCCATGCCGATCTTCGTGTGGTTGATGAGCCACTGCAGCAGCAGCACGAGCACGATCACGAGCACGGGCGTAATGACCGTGACCCAGTGCGTGGACGCGCCGAGGATTGTGACCGTGCCGGACACGAACGGCAGCGACGGATACGTCTGCGGCTGGCCGCCGGTGGCATACAGTGCCACGTTCTGCAGCAGGTAGCTCACGCCGATGGCCGAGATCATGACGGACATACGCGGCGCGCTGCGCAGGGGCTTATAGGCCGCGCGCTCGATGACGAAGCCGAGCAGGACCGTCAGCACGAGCATGAGCGGAATGGATACGTACACCGGCAGGGACGCACACATGAAGACCATCATGAGGCCTGCACACATGAACACGTCGCCGTGGGCGAAGTTAATGAGACGCAGGATGCCGTAGACCATCGTATAGCCGATGGCGATCAGGGCATACTGGCCGCCCAGCGAAACGCCGGATAAAATTTGTGCGACTAGAAATTCCATCTGTTTCCCTCTCTATCGTTTACGAATGCGGACATTCAGCCGCCGCGAAAACCGCGGAGCTTCCGCAGCTTTCGCAGCGGCTCAAAATCCCGAAGGGGGAGCCGAAGCTCCCCCCGGATTTTTGGATCTCAGACCGATTCAGAAGCTCAGGAAGCCTTCTGCTGCGTCACGAACTTCCACGCGTTGGTGGCCGAGTCGATGGTCTTGATATAAGCGGTGTCGCGGATCGCGTCGCCAGTCTCGTCAAAGGCGATGTGGCCGGACACGCCGTCATAGATCACGCCGGGCAGCGCTTCCATGACCTTGGCCGGATCGGTGGAACCGGCAGCCTTCAGCGCCTCGAGCGCAACATAATAAACGTCATAGCCCATGGCCGTCACTGCGGAGATGGTATCGTCGCCGCCGTTGGTGGTCTTGGCGTCGGCATTGCCGTTGATATAGGCCTTGATGCCGTCGTCGAAGGTCTTGTTGCCGCCTTCTGCGTAGAAGGTGGAGACAAACGCCTGGACACTGGTGCCCTTGGCAGCCTGCAGGACCATGTTATCATCCCACGTATCGGAGCCGAGGAACGGAATGCCGATGTTCAGGGAAGCCGCCTGAGAGACGAGCTGCGTGGAGTACGCGATCGACACGGGCGCGAAGATAACGTCGCAGCCCTGATCCTTCGCCTTGTTCAGGTAGGAGCTGAAGTCGGAGTTGTCTTTCGGGAAGGAGTCGGTGACGACCGTGCCGCCGGCCTTCTCAAACGCCTGCTTGAAGAAGGTGACCAGGCCCTGGTCATACTCGTTGCCGTTCTCGCCGAGGCAGTAGGCCTTCTTGGCCTTGAGCTCGGAAGAAGCATAGTTGGCAAGGACGGTGCCCTGGAACGGATCCAGGAAGCAGATGCGGAAGTAGTGGCTGTTGCCGGCCGTGACGTTCGGGTTCGTGCAGGTCACGCCCACAGCCGGGATGCCGGCCTGCTTGAACGTGTCGGACGCAGCGATGGACACACCGGAGCCGTAGGAGCCGAGCACGATGGAGACCTTCTCATTGACGAGTTTGGAAGCCGCCGAGACAGCCTTCGCGGAATCGGAGCCGTTATCGGAGTAGACGAGCTCGACCTTGTAGGTCTCGCCGCCGATCTCAACGGTCGGGGTCTCCTGGTTGGCATACTGCATGCCGAGCATTTCCTTCTTGCCGCCGGCGCCGGAGTCGCCGCTGGCGGGCTCGAACACGCCGATCTTCACGACCTTCTCGCCGTTGTCGGCCGTGCTCTTGTCGCCGCCGCCGCAGGCGCACAGCGCGAACACCATGACCAGAGCGAGCAGCAGAGCAATCGCTTTTTTCATTGTATTTCCTCCAATCATTTCTTATCCGGACGCTGTCCGCGGCGCGCGGACAAATGTCCTTCAAATGAATATGCAAAGATTATACTATCGTTTTCACAAAATTGCAATATCAAATTCATGAAATATTCACATTAAAATTTCGAATACTTTGCGCACAATGCCGGTCACAGCACAAACGGGCTCGTGCGCCAGTCGCCGCCGCAGCGGCGCTCCTCTCTGGCGGGGCAGCCGAGCACGTAGAGATCGTGTGCATCCGCCGTCAGGGCAAAAATTTCTCCGGCGGCACCCGGCAGGTTCCGTCCGGCGGCCGGCTTCGTGATGAGCGGCACCGACGCACGCGTATCGATCGCGCGCAGCAGCTCCCTGCCCTGCGCGCCGATGGCCAGCACACGTGCATACGGCGGCGTGCCGGCGTCCATGCCGGCGGTGACGCCGAGGGCCGCGCACATCGTCATGCGCCGGATGCGCGAGAGCGCATAGCGCTTGGATTTCGCCGCCGCCAGCACACCGTCGAGCGTCGGCGCCTCGTGTGCGGCGCGGTACAGGCTGTTGCCCAGCCCCTCGGATGCGCCGGGCAGCGCGTTGTATGCCGTCTGCGGCAGCATGCGCAGGCGCGAGAGCAGCGCGCTCTCCAGCGCATCTGGCAGCACCGGACCGCGGCCAAGTGTTTTTTCTCGTGCACTGATCTCCGCCGCTGCTTTCGGCAGAAAGGCGGACACATTCTCCCCTGCGCCGATGCGCGTGCGCAGCTCGCTCGCCGAGCGCACATTTCCCTCCGCCGGACGGTCGTGCTGCGCGCCGGTGCGCAGGATCGTCAGCGGATGCAGATCGAGCCGCTGGTCAAAGATTGCCTTGAGATACTCCACGGCAAGAATATTGTTCGGTGCCTGCAGCAGCTCCGCCAGTGCGCCCACACGCCGCGCGACCGCCTGCTGCCGCGCCGCCGCAAACGGGACGCCGGCCTGCAGCTCGGCGCGCAGGTCCTCACCCAGCAGCGGATCGAGCAGTGCCTCGGCCACCCGCTGCAGCGGCTCCAGCTCGCCGCACTCGCTGCCGAAGCTCAGATGCGTCACCACGCCGAGACTGCCCAGCAGCCCCACGGCGCCGCGGGCAAACCCCTCCGCCGACGACAGCGCCCACGGCAGCGGCAGCTCCAGCACCAGATCCGCCCCGCAGCGTGCGGCGGCCTCCGCGCGCGCAAACTTGGCATACACCGCCGAGCTGCCGCGCTGCACAAAGTCGCCCGACATGACGCACACGACCGGACAGTCCGCCCCCAGACGCGCGCGCGTCTGCTCGATGAGCCGCGCATGTCCGTTGTGAAACGGGTTATACTCAGCAACAATGCCGATGACATTGCCCATTTTTGCACCTTCTTTCGAAAAACACTTGCGTTTTCCAACGAAATGATTACAATAAGAGTGTTATGGCATCATAATACTGTGATTTTATGAAAATTACAATATTTTATATGAGAAAGGAATCTGACTATGAAAATTCTTGTCATTAATGCCGGCAGCTCCTCCCTGAAGTATCAGCTGATCGACATGGAGACCGAGCACGTCCTGGCCAAGGGCCTGTGCGAGCGCATCGGCATCGACGGCCACCTCAAGCACACCCCGCTCATCGGCGGCAAGCCGGTCTTTGACGAAGACCTGCCGATGCCCACCCACTCCGAAGCCATCGCCGCGGTCATCGACAAGCTGACCAGCGCCGAGTACGGTGTGGTCACCTCCATGAAAGAGATCGACGCCGTCGGTCACCGCGTCGTCCACGGCGGCGAGAAGTTTGCCTGCTCCGTCAAGATCGACGACGCCGTCATGGCCGCCCTCGAGGAGTGCACGCCGTTTGCCCCGCTGCACAATCCCGCCAACATCACCGGCATCAACGCCTGCCGCGCCGTCATGGGCGACGACGTGCCGATGGTCGCCGTGTTTGACACTGCGTTCCACCAGACCATGCCCGGCAAGGCCTATATGTATGCCATCCCTTATGAATATTACCAGAACGACGGCATCCGCCGCTACGGCTTCCACGGCACGAGCCACCGCTACGTGTCCGCCCGCTGCGCCGAGCTCATGGGCAAGCCCATCGAAGAGCTCAAGCTCATCTCCTGCCACATGGGCAACGGCAGCTCCATCTGCGCGATCGACGGCGGCAAGTGCGTCGACACGTCCATGGGCTTCACCCCGCTGGTCGGTCTGCCGATGGGCACCCGCTGCGGCGATCTCGACAGCGGTGTCATCCAGTTCATCATGAACAAGTACGGCATCAGCATCGACGAGATGCTCAACATTCTCAACAAGAAGTCCGGCGTGCTCGGCGTCTCCGGCGTCAGCTCCGACTTCCGCGATCTCGACGCCGCCGCTGCCGAAGGCAACGACCGCGCCCAGCTCGCGCTCGACATGTTCCACTACTGGGTCGCCAAAGTCGCCGGCTCCTACGTCGCGGCCATGAACGGCGTCGATGCCATCATCTTCACCGCCGGCGTCGGCGAGAACAGCAAGTCCTCCCGCGCCGCCATCGCCGAGTACTTTGGCTATCTGGGCGTGAAGATCGACCCGGTCGCCAACAGCAAGCGCGGCGAAGACATCATGATCTCCACCCCCGACTCCAAGGTCAAGGTGTTCGTCATCCCGACGAACGAGGAGCTCGTCATCGCCCGCGACACGAAGGCCATCTGCGGCTGAGTTTCCTGAGATGAAAAACCACGGCGCTGAGATCAGCGCCGTGGTTTTTCTCGTTCAAAGCGGGGCATACTACATTATATAATATCCCCCCTGCATTTTTCCACAAAAAACTTCGCCATGTCCCGGGAAAAACCGTTGACAAAACCTGTCCGGGATGATAAACTGTCAAGGCCGCATTGAGTGGGTACCAAGCGGAGGCATACCTCCCGCCCACAAGAGCGAGACTCTACAGAGAGGCAGGTGCAACGAGTTTGAAGCACGCTATCATCGTTACCGGCGGTAAGCAGTACCGCGTGGCCGAGGGCGACGTCATCTTCGTCGAGAAGCTGGATGTCGAGGCCGGCGAGACTGTGAAGTTTGACCGCGTTCTGGCTGTCATCGACGAGGACAAGGCTGTTTTCGGCACCCCCGTGGTGGAAAACGCCGTCGTTTCCGGCAATGTCGTCAAAAACGGCAAGAGCAAGAAGATCCGCGTCTACAAGATGAAGCCGAAAAAAGGCTATCGCAGAACACAGGGCCACAGACAGCCCTACACCAAGGTCGAGATCACGAAGATCGAGGCCTGATTTCCGCAACTGATTTTGACACATGGAGGTGTAATTCGAAATGGCACATAAAAAAGGCATGGGTTCCACCAAGAACGGCCGCGACAGTGAGTCGAAGCGCCTTGGCCCCAAGAGAGCCGACGGTCAGTTTGTTCTGGCCGGCAACATCCTCGTCAGACAGCGCGGAACGAAGATCCACCCCGGCATCAACGTCGGCAAGGGTAAGGACGACACGCTCTTCGCCCTCGTGGACGGCGTCGTGAAGTTCGAGCGCAAGGACAAGGATCGCAAGCAGGTCTCTGTTTACGAGGAGATCGCACAGTAATCGCAAACGGGGTGGGCATCGCGCCCGCCCCGTTTTTCTTATCCCCCGCCGGGCTGCCCGGCAACGAAAGTGAGGAATGACCATGGCTTCGCCATTTGTTGATAAAGTGACCATCACCGTGCGCGCGGGCGACGGCGGCAACGGCGCAGTGACCTTCCACCGCGAGAAATACGTGGCTGCCGGCGGGCCTGACGGCGGTGACGGCGGGCGCGGCGGCGACATCATCTTTGAAGTGGATGACAACATGTCCACGCTCATGGATTTTCGCTACAAGCGCAAATACGTGGCCGCCAACGGCGCCGACGGTCAGGGCAAGCGCTGCTCCGGCCGCGTGGGCCAGAGCCTGCACATCCGCGTGCCGCGCGGCACCCTGCTGCGCGACGCGGACAGCGGCGCGATCATGCACGACATGTCCTCGGGCGAGCCGTTTGTGGCCGCGCGCGGCGGGCGCGGCGGCTGGGGCAACCAGCACTTCGCCACGCCGACGCGGCAGGTGCCGCGCTTTGCCAAGCCCGGCCTGCCGGGCGAGAGTCACACGATCCTGCTCGAGCTGAAGCTGCTGGCGGACGTGGGCCTCGTCGGCTTCCCGAACGTGGGCAAGAGCACGCTGCTGTCCGTGGTGTCGAAGGCGCACCCGAAGATCGCAAACTACCACTTCACGACGCTCTTCCCCAACCTGGGCGTCGTGTACGTGTCGGAGGGTTCGTCGTTCGTCATGGCGGACATTCCGGGCATCATCGAGGGCGCGAGCGACGGCGCCGGCCTCGGTCACGACTTCCTGCGCCACATCGACCGCTGCCGCCTGCTGGTGCATCTGGTGGACGTCTCCGGCAGCGAGGGGCGCGACCCGGTCGAAGACTTTGAGGCCATCAATGCCGAGCTGCGCGCCTACAGCGACGTGCTGGCCTCGCGCATGCAGATCGTCGCCGCCAACAAGTGCGACCTGCTCGGCGATGACCGCACGAACATTGACCGCCTGCGCGCGCACGTCGAGGCGCAGGGTTACGAATTCTTTGAGATGAGCGCCGCCGCCCACACCGGCACGCGCGAGCTCATTCAGGCGTGCGCGGCAAAGCTCGCCGAGATCCCGCCGATGCCGCCGTACGAGGCCGACTACGTTCCGCCCGAGCCGGAGGTCGGCACGAGTGACGAGCTGCAGATCCGCCACTTTGACGATCTCTGGGTCGTCGAGGGGCCGTGGCTGCAGCGGCTCATGGGCTCGATCAACTTCGGCGACTACGAGTCGCGGATGTACTTTGACCGCGTGCTGCGCCAGTCCGGCCTGTTTGACCGGCTCGAGGCCATGGGCATCGAGGAGGGCGACACGGTGAGCATCTACGATCTGGATTTTGAGTTCCGCTTCTGAACCAAACAAATTCCCCGCCGGACGCAGGCAGCGTCCGGCGGGGATTGCTTTTATTCTGTCGCTTCCGGCTTTTGCTCCGGTTCGCTTTCTGCCTTTGACGCCTCCGGCAGGACCACCGGCACGAACTGCTTGGCGATCTTGTTGTTGCCGGATTTGGCGCTGAAATAGCCAATGACGCTGAACGTGAGCGCGCCGACAAAGTTGACGAACAGATCCTGCATCGTGTCATACAGGCCCACATCCAGATAGCCGCCGAGACCGAGCGACTCGCCGTTGACAGCCACGTCCGTGATGTTATCCACCAGAATGGGAATATTGTTGTTCGTCGGGTCGAGCGTCACGGAGGCGAAGGAGTGGATGATCGTGTCCTTCTGCATATCCATGTGGAACAGGTAGTCCATCGAAAACTCGAAAAACTCCCACAGCACGCCGACCGTCATGGAAAAGCAGAACGCCACCAGCGCCAGAAACACCGGCGAGAGCTTAAAATGCTGCGGTTTGTTGCGGTTGAGCAGATCCACCATGGCAAAGCCGAACGCCGCGCTGATGAAGCCCGTCGTCGTGTGCAGCATGGAGTCCCAGTGCGGGTAGGTGATGAAATAGCTCTTGAGCTCGCCGAGGATCTCGGCGGCGAAAATGAAGATCAGGATAATGATCTCCAGCGCGCTCGGCAGCTCGATGCGGAAGTTGCGCTCCACGAACCGTGGCAGCATGAACAAGATCAGCACCAGCACACACACGAACGTGCTCTCATAGTTCTTATGGATGATCGTCATGACCATGACGCCGATGACGATCAGACGCAGGATCCAGTAGACGGCCACGACCGCCGGCTTCGGTTTATATTTCTGGTTTTCCTGCTCCATCTTTTTCAGGATCTTCGGGTCGCTCATATTTATCCTCGCTTATCCGTTTCTCTGTTCGGTTTCTCTCCGGCTGCGGCCGGTCCGCGCCGCGACATAGATAATCAGGTACAGCACCAGCGACAGCGCGAGCGCCGCAAACACATCCAAAATGGAGTGCTGCTTGACAAACACCGTGGCCGCGCAGATCGCAACGGCAATGATGACCGCCGGGATGCGCACCTTTTTTAAATATTTGCTGTCAAACGTCACAGCCAGCACGGCCATGCAGCCTACCACGTGCATACTCGGCAGGACATTCGTCGGCGTGTCGGCCGAATAGATCGCGTTGACCAGCCAGCCGCACAGTGTGCTCGTGTCCACTACGGACGGGCGCAGCAGCTGACAGTTCGGCCAGATCATGCAGATCGTCAGCGAGACGGAAAAGCCCGCAATGATAAACGCCGCATAGCGGATGAACGCGCGGCGATCGTCCTTGAGCAGCGTCACAACGACCGGAACGATCAAAAACGGGTACCAGAGCACATAGGCCAGAATGAACCCCGGCAAAAACGGGATCTTATCATCCAGCGGCAGGTACGACACGAAGCACCCCTCCGTCGAGGGCACCATGCGCTCGACCAGCGCAAACCAGATCAGATAAATGGGCAAATACAACACCAGCAGCACATATTTATGTTCCTGAATATATTTCTTCATCAATCCGTCTCCTTATCCATGCAAACGCGCACCTGTTCGGTCAGGTGCCAGCCTCGATCTCCGTGATGCGGCCCAGCAGGCGAATCAGCTCGCGGGAATCCTGCTCGCCCAGCTGCTCCAAAACGCACCGCACATGCGCATGCAGCGTGGTGCGCATCTGCTCTGTTGACGTGCGGCCGAACTCCGTCAGCTGCACCACAACGCGGCGCCGGTCACAGTCATCTGCACAGCGGCGCAGCATCCCCTTTTCCTCCAACGCACGCAGCATCGCAGCCGTGCGCGGCGCACTCACGCCCAGGACCTCTCGCAGCGCGCCCGGCGTGCTGCGTCCGCCGTGCTCATTGAGATAGCTCAGCAGGAAGTTTTCGCCCTTCAGGTGCTCCTGGACGCTCTGCGGAATGCAGGACCGGTTCAAAGAAGTAACCGTCTGCAGCAATTCCTCGGTCAGTCGCTGCAATTCCATGATGCCGCCTCCTTTTTGTTAACCCCGTTAATCAGCATTCCGTAATGTTAACACTCCGCCCGGCGATTGTCAAACCTAATTTATGGAATTTCTGTGCTTTTGATCCGATGCTTTTTTTCACTCGCTGCACCACTGCCGGACACATGGCGCCGCTCTGTGAAAAAAATGCGCAAACGGGAAAAAATTTGGCACATTTGCAAAATGATGCAACATTTTCAGCGTCTCATGCATTATAATTATTGACGAGCAATCATCAATGTGTTATTTTATGAATAGACTGTAAACAATGCAATTTTCACCCACAGCAACCGTTCCCCCCGCACTCCCTCGCGATCTCTTTTTATCGATCACCAGCTAATGTGAAAGGCGGATGTAATCAACATGAAAAAAGCAACTCATCGCAAGCAGGCACTCATGATTGCCATCTTCTTGCTGGCATTCACGCTGTCGCTGTTTTCGTTCGGCACGACTCCGGCGGCGGCCGGCAACGTGGCGGGCGTGAGCACGCACCTGTTTTTGACAGTCTTGCGCGACTATGACCACGATGCGACCTTCTCCGTGACCTACACGGACGCGCTCGGCACGCACACGAAGCCCTATCATGCCGGCATGGAAGTGACGGCGTGGTCCCCCGTGACCATCACCTGCACCAACCACCATGTCTACGACTGGAGCATTGATGCCGATGTTCAGGAGGCCACCATCGTCGGCGTCGGCGGGATCACCTACCCCGGCGGCACAGGCATCCATGTCAAGGGCACGAATACCATCAAGGCGTTTGCCACGAACTTCGGTCTGCACTACATCAATATCGTTGTCATCCTCGGCGAGGGCAATGATAACGGCGGTGACAACGGCGGCGGCGATAACGGCGGCGATAACGGCGGCGATAACGGCGGCGGCAACAACGGCGGCGATAACGGCGGCGATAACGGCGGCGGCAACGGCGGCGGCGATAACGGCGGCGGCAACAACGGCGGCGATAACGGCGGTGGCAACAACGGCGGCGATAACGGCGGCGGCAAAGACCCGAATGGCAATAATCCTGACGGGAATAATCCTGACGGAAACAACCCGGACGGGAATGGCCCGGATGGCAACAATCCGGATGGCAACAATCCGGACGGCAATAATCCGGACGGCAACAATCCGGACGGCAATAATCCGGGTGGCAATAATCCGGACGGCAACAATCCGGACGGCAATAATCCGGACGGCAGCAAGTCGAACACCCCCAAGACCGGCGACACACGTCTGATCTGGCTGGTCATTGCGCTGGCAGTGATTTTCGTGGCGACCTTCGCTGCGACCTACTACAACCGCAGGAAGAACAAGCACCACGGCGCCTGATCTTCACTCTCATGCAGTTAAAATGGGCAGCGTCAAATGACACTGCCCATTTTCTTATCAGGAGTTTTGTATGAAAAAAACCGTTCTCATCATGATCCGCGTCGTCTGCATCGTCGGATTCCTGGTCTGCGTTGGCGTGCTCGGCTGGTACTGGCACAGTGACCGCAGCGACCGCGCTGTCGCAGAGGCGCTCGCCGCCGCGCATGACGCAGCCAGTGCGGAGGCCATGGAGCAGGTGCGTGCAGTTGCCGCCGACAATGCGGATACGATCGGCTGGCTGCGGATCGACGGCACCAACATCAACAACGTCGTCATGTTTGCCCCCGACACGCCGGGCAAGTACCTGCACATGGACTTCTACGGCAAGTGGTCGTACCGCGGCACGCTGTATGTCGCCGAAAACTGCGATGTGCGCACGGCAGACAACATCCTCATCTACGGGCACCACATGAAAGACGGCAGCATGTTCGGCTCCCTGATCTCCTACAAGGATGCGGCATTTCGCGCTGCGCACCCGATCGTGCAGTTTGACACGCTCTACGCCTCCCATTCGTATGAGGTCGTGGCCGCGATCGAAACGGAAATCCCCGCTGAGGGCTCTGACGCCTTTCGATATTATGACTGCGTCGGCACGGACGCGCAGCAGTTTGCGCAATACCTCGCGTTCATCGAACAAAACCGGTGCTACGACACCGGCATCACGATCCGGCCCGGTGATCGGCTGCTCACGCTGTCCACCTGCGCCTACCACACGGCGAACGGCCGCTTTCTGGTCGTGGCGCGGCAGGTCGACTGAAGGAAAACCCAATACGAAAAACCCCGCCATCCGATGGATGGCGGGGTTTTGATTTGGAAACTCAGTTCAGGGCAGCCTTCGCCTGCTCGCACAGAGCGGTGAACGCAGCGGGGTCATGGATCGCGGTCTCGGAGAGCATCTTGCGGTTCATGTCGATGCCGGCCAGCTTCAGGCCGTGCATAAAGTTGGAGTAGTTCATGCCGTTGGCTTTGCAGCCGGCGCTGATACGGGTGATCCACAGCTGACGGAAGTCTCTCTTCTTCTGCTTGCGGCCGACGTAAGCGTAGCGGCCGGACTTCATCATCTGCTGGTTGGCCATCTTATAGTGGCGGGACTTGTTGCCCCAGTAGCCCTTCGCGAGGCCGAGGATCTTTTTTCTATGTTTGCGCGTCATCATCGCGCCCTTAACTCTTGCCATTGTTGTTTCCTCCTATTGTGCGGTCAATCCTTATTTATAAGGAATCATTTTTCTGATGGTCGCTTCAGTAGTCGCATCCGCATAAGTGGTGGAACGCAGACGACGGCAGCGCTTGGTATCCTTCTTGGTAAGAATGTGGCTCTTGAACGCGTGGGCACGCTTGACCTTGCCGTTCTTGGTGAGATTGAATCTCTTCTTCGCGCCACTGTGAGATTTCAGTTTGGGCATTGTATTTTCTCCTTCCTTGGTTTGCTTACTTCTTACTATTGGTGTTCTGCGGCTTCGGCGACAGGAACATGGACATGTTGCGTCCCTCCAGCTTGGGCTGCTTGTCGAGGTTGGCAATGTCCGCGCACTTGGCGGCAAAGTCACGCAGGAGCTGTTCACCGATGTTGGTGTGCGCCATTTCACGGCCGCGGAAGCGGATCGTCACCTTCAGGCGGTCGCCGCCCTGCAGGAACTTCTGGCCGTTTTTCAGCTTGGTGTTGAAGTCGTTCTCGCCGATGCCGGGCGACATGCGGATCTCCTTGACTTCGATCACATGCTGATTTTTTCTGGCTTCCTTCTCGCGCTTGGCCTGCTCGAAACGGTACTTGCCGTAGTCCATGATCTTGCAGACCGGCGGGTTGGAACCCGGAGCGATCTTCACGAGGTCGAGGTCCTTCCCCTCGGCGATCTCCAGCGCAGCGGCCGAGGACATGATGCCCAGCTGAGCGCCGTCAGCGCCGATGACGCGGACTTCCTTATCGCGGATCTCTTCGTTGATCTGATAGTTTGCAGTTGCGATACGAACACACCTCCATTGGTTGCATCGGGAGCGGTGGCTCCGGGAACAAAAAAGCACGGATGCAAGACACATCCGCGCGCATAAAACACACACAACTCCCAAACGGGAGCGGGTTTTATTGACCGCGGACCGCCTTTGCGGCCGGGTGAGGCTGCCCAGAGGGCGCCCACTTTGTTGTCAGCTTTTATACTATAGCAGTCCCGGCGCGATCTGTCAAGGGTTTTCTGCGCCTGGCGGGCAAAAACGCGGACTGAATTTGGCCTCCCGGGGACATACTCCCCCACGGAGGCGAAATCCATATGAAAGTACTCGAATACGGCGGTGTGTTCACCGCCGGCGGACTGGGCTACGGCGGGCTGGAGCTGCTCTGGCGCGGCCGGACGCACTGGTCGATGCTGCTGTGCGGCGGCGTGTGCGTCGTGCTGATCTATCTGATCGCGGGGCGCGAGCGCACCGTGCTCTGGCGGCGCTGGACGCTGTGCGCAGCTGCCGTCACGACGGTAGAGTATTTCACCGGCGTGCTCGTCAACCTGCGCCTCGGCTGGAACGTCTGGAACTACGCAGACCGGCCGCTCAACGTCCTCGGGCAGATCTGCCCGCTGTATTCCCTGTTCTGGTTTCTGCTTGCCATCCCCGGCGTGTGGCTGGGGCGGACCGTGCGGCAAAAGCTCACCGCCCGGCAGAGTCAGTAAGTGGTGTCCTGCTGTTCCGGCGCTTCCGGCTGAGCAGACGCTTCCGGCTGCTGCGGCGCGGCCGCCGCCTCGGCGGCCTGCTGCTCCTGCGCCATGGCGATCTTCACGATGCGGCTGGTGCCGAGCCGGTCTGCGCCGAGACGGATAAACTCCTCCGCGTCGGCAAGGCTTGCGATGCCGCCGGCGGCCTTGACCTTCACGTGCGGCGGGCAGCAGGTGCGCAGCAGGCGCACATCGTCCGCCGTGGCGCCGCCGGTGGAAAAGCCGGTGGAAGTCTTGATATAGTCAGCCCCGCTGTCGGACACGATGCGGCAGAGCATGCGCTTTTCCTCCTCGGTCAGCAGGCAGCACTCAATGATGACCTTGAGGATGCGGCCGCGGCTGACCTCGCGCACGGCGCGGATATCGGCCGCCACATCATCCCAGCAGCCGTCCTTGACCATGGCCAGGTTGATGACCATGTCCACCTCGTCGGCGCCGTTGCGGATGGCCTCGGCCGCCTCAAAGGCCTTGACGGCCGGGGTGTTGTACCCGTTCGGGAAGCCGATGACCGTGCAGATGCGCAGACGGTCGCCGACATATTTTTTCGCCCCGGCGACATGGCACGGCGGGATGCACACACTGGCGCAGCCGTAACGCATGCCCTGATCGCAGAGGGCGCGGATCTCCGCCGCGGTGGCATCCACGCGCAGGAGCGTATGGTCGCAGCGGGAAAGAATCTCTCGAAGTTCCATGATCGTTCGTCCTTTCTGATGAGACACGAAAAATAGTTGCTCTTATTATACCGCGTCCGGCCGCATTGCACAAGACGCATATTTTCCGCCGCCGGCACATAGGCTGTGGTACCCAACAAGAGAGGTGCAGCACATGGACGAACTGGAACAAAACAACTATGCCGAGCTCTGCGGCACGCTGGCGGCGCCGCCCGTGCTGTCGCACGAAAACCGGCAGGAGCGCTTTTTCACCTTCCCGCTCGAGACGCAGCGGCTGTCCGGCACGATCGACCGTGTGAATGTCGTCGTGCGCGAGCGGCTGCTGGCCGAGATGCCGCTGGAGGAATCGGCAAGGCTGTGCGTGATCGGCGATGTGCGCTCGTTCAACAACCGCCGCGGGCCGGGCGCAAAGCTGGTCATCACGGTGTTCGCGCGCGACATCTCGCTCAGCGACGAACCGTATGACCGCAACCTGATCCTGCTCAGCGGTACGCTCTGCAAACCACCGAACCTGCGCACGACACCGATGGGGCGCGACATCTGCGACCTGATGCTGGCCGTGAACCGGCACTACGGCCGCAGCGACTACCTGCCGTGCATCACCTGGGGCGCGCGCGCATGCGAGACCGCACTCTGGGACGTGGGCACGCGCGTGTCCCTCGAAGGGCGGCTGCAAAGCCGCAGCTACATCAAGGTGCTGGACACCGGCGCCGTCGAGCGTACGGCGTTCGAGGTGTCCGTACTCGACATCTGCCGGCTGTCGGTGCCGGACGACTGAACGCACATACCAGCCAACAAAGCGCGCCCCGCAGATTTTTCTGTGGGGCGCAGGTCATTCTATCCATTTTATCATCCCGCGAGCGCGGACACGAGCACTTCGAAGCCCTGCACGCTGCCGTCCGCCGCCGTGCCCTGCCCACGCAGGACATAGATCGGATAGAGCGCATAGTCGCCCTCGGCATTGAACCCGGCGTTCATGTAATACGCCTGCTCAAACCCAGTGATCGTGCAGTCTGTGAGCTCCTGCGCGATATTCGCCGAAAATTCGTGCGCATCCAGCCGTGCCTGTACGGTCTTGGCATCCGCCAGGCGGACGGTCCTGGTGCCGCCCATCTTGAGCGGGGCATACTGCTGCGTCAGCGCCGTCACATTGCCGTCCCTGTCAAAGGAAATGGAGATATGGTACTTTCCATACACCATCCGGCCGTTGACCTCGGGCGTCACATCGACCGTTTTGCTGCTCACGTTCGTCTCATAGGTCGCGCTGCTGAAGACGATCCGGGACGTGTCGGCGAGCTCCGGCTCAAACTTTTGCAGCCGCTCGCGCACGGTCTGCTCGAGCTGCGCGTCCGTCGGGAATTCGCTCAGGTCACCCCGCGTCAGCTCCTCGGTCGGCGTGTAGTACTGGATGTAGCCGGTCTGCGCATCATACGAGAGACGGCCCGCCAGCTGCGTCTGCATCGTGTCCGCGTCCATATCCAGCAGCGCGGCTGCCAGTGCCATGGAATACGCCTTGTCCACATAGCTTTTGTAAACCGTATCCCTTCCCTTATCCGGGAGCGAGATCGTATCCGGCAGCGTGAGATCCAGCGTCGGTTCCATGCCCGTGGTCGCCAGCATCAGCTTGCTCTGCGCGCCACAGGCACTCAGCGCCAGCAGCAGCGTCAGCACCGCCAGCAGCAGGCAGAGTCGTTTTCTTCGCGTCATATTCGGTCGCTCCTTTCCAGATTTTCAGATGTTTTCCAACGCGCTTCCAAACTCAGGATACCCATTTCCCAGATATTTGTCAAGTAAACGAAGTGTAAAAAACACAGGAGACGTCTTCCGTCTCCTGCGTGGGGGTTCACTTTTCCGGCACGATCTCGATCCAGTACCCGTCGGGGTCCTCGATGAAGTAGATGCCCATGCCGGGATTTTCAAAACAGATGCAGCCCATGGCCGCGTGCTTTGCGTGCGCGGCGTCCATGTCCGGCACGGAAAACGCAAGGTGGAACTCCCCCTCGCCGAGGTCATACGGCTGCGTGCGGTCACGCAGGCCGGTCAGCTCGAGCTGAAACGGCGAGTGCCCGTCGCCCAGAAACACGAGCCGGAACGAACCGTCGGCCGCATCCTTCGTGCGCACAGGCTCCAGCCCGAGCGCGTCATGGTAAAACTGCACGCTTCGCTCGAGATCGAGGACATTGAAATTAAAGTGATTGAAGGTAAACATACTGCGCCTCCCAAATGTATTCTGTCTGTCCCAAGTATAGCGGCTGCGGGGCGTGTTGTCAAAACAAGGCCGCAAAAAACAGTTGGAATTTCATGCCGGGCACGGTATAATGATGGTGCTAGACTGGGATATTGGAGGCGCGCCATGGATAAGACAGGACGCGCGCCCGGCTCCCCCATGGAGCCGGAGCTGCAGGAATTTCATACCGGCGCGGCCGTGCACGCTTACCGCACGTTCGGCTGCCACGCGCTCCCCGGCGCGGCGGGGCACCGCTTTGCTGTCTGGGCGCCGCACGCACAGCGCGTCGCGCTCGTGGGCGACTTCAACGGCTGGGACACGGCGGCAACGCCGATGGACCGTCTGCCGGACGGCACGTGGGTGCAGACCGTGAACAGTCTGCGCGACGGGGCGCTCTATAAATACGCCGTCACCGGCGCCGACGGCCAGACGGTACTCAAGGCCGACCCATTCGCCGCGCACTGCGAGACCGGGCCCGCGACCGCATCCAAAGTCTGGGCAATCGAGGGCTACGTCTGGCACGACCGGAGCTATCTGCGCCGCCGCGCCGCGCGCGACGTGTACCGCGCGCCGATGAGCATTTACGAGGTGCACCTCGGCTCCTGGCGCCGGCCGGAGACCGGCCTGCCGTGGTACCGCTCGATCGCAGACGAGCTGGCGGACTACTGCCGGACGATGCACTACACGCACGTGGAGCTGCTGCCCGTGACGGAATACCCCTACGAGGGCTCCTGGGGCTATCAGGTGACCGGGTACTACGCCCCCACCAGCCGCTACGGCACGCCGCAGGACTTCATGTACTTTGTCGACACGCTCCACCGTGCCGGCATCGGCGTGATCATGGACTGGGTCCCGGCGCACTTTCCAAAAGACGCGCACGGGCTCGCGCGCTTTGACGGCACGCGGCTCTACGAGTGCAAGGATGCGCGCATGGCCGAGCATCCGGAGTGGGGCACGCTCATTTTCGACTATGCAATGCCGGAGGTGCAGAGCTTTCTCATCTCGTCGGCCATGTCGTTTTTCGACCGCTATCACATCGATGGCATCCGCGTGGACGCGGTGTCCTCGATGCTGTATCTCAACTACGCCCGGCGCGACGGCGAATGGACGCCGAACCGCGACGGCGGCAGCATCAACCTCGGCGCAGTCGCCTTTCTGCAAAAGCTCAACACGGCCGTGCTCACGGCGTGGCCCGGCTGCGTGACGGTCGCGGAGGAATCCTCCGCCTACCCCGGCGTAACGAAGCCGCCCTACGACGGCGGTCTCGGCTTCAGCTTCAAGTGGGACATGGGCTTCATGCACGACACGCTCGACTATCTGGAGCTCGACCCCTACTTCCGCAAATACCACCACGACAAGCTGACGTTCTCGATGATGTACGCCTTCTCCGAGAACTTCATCCTCGCGTTTTCGCACGACGAGGTCGTACACGGCAAGAAGTCGATGCTCGACAAGATGTACGGCACCTATGAGCAGAAGTTTGCCACTCTGCGCGCGCTCTACGGCTATCAGTTCGCGCATCCGGGCAAGAAGCTCACGTTCATGGGATCGGAATTTGGCCAGTTCATCGAGTGGAACTACAAGCAGGGGCTCGACTGGCTGCTGCTCGACTACCCAATGCACAAAGCCATGCAGCGCTGGTGCAGCGCGCTCAACGCCTGCTACCGCAGTAATCGCACGCTCTGGGACATCGACGACGGCTGGGACGGCTTCACATGGCTGAACGTGGACGACGCCGAGCGCAGCGCCATCGCCTTCCTGCGCACGGCGCGCAACGGCCGCCGGCTCGTGTGCGTGTGCAACTTCACGCCCGTGCGCTATGACGATTTTGTCATTGGTCTGCCCAAGCGCGGCGTGCTGCGCGAGCTGCTGTCGAGCGACAGCGAGGAATTCGGCGGCTCCGGCGTGCACAACGCGCCCGAGATCCGCAGCGAGGACGTGCCCTTCGGCGCGCTCCCCTGCTCCGCGCGCGTGACGCTGCCGGAGCTTGCCACCGTATACTTCACCTTCACGAACCGGTAAAGGAGGAAACGCCATGAAACCCGAACTGCGCGCAGCGCTGGCCGAAAAAGGCCGCTGCGACCTGCCCGGCGTGCTGCTGGCAGCCGCCGAGTGCGCGCCGCTGGCCAAGACCGGCGGCCTTGCGGACGTTGTCGGCACGCTGCCGAAGAGCCTCGCGGCACTCGGCTTTGACGCACGCATCATCACGCCGTACCACCGCGTGATCAAGGAAAAGTACGCATCTCAGGTCACGCACCTGACGGATTTTTATATCGACCTCGGCTGGCGGCACCAGTACGTCGGCATCGAGCGGCTGCTGCTCGACGGCATCGTCATCTACCTCGTGGACAACGAGTTTTATTTCGGCGACCGCATCTATCGCGGCGGCGAGGCTGAGGGCGAGCAGTACGCGTTTTTCGCCCGCGCGATCCTGGAGGCGCTGCCCCGGCTGGACTTCACGCCCGAGATCCTGCACTGCAACGACTGGCACACGGCCGTGCTGCCCATGCTGATGAAAACGCAGTACGCCGGCAGGATGCAGTCGCGCATGCAGACGCTGCTGACCATCCACAACATCGCCTATCAGGGCAAGTTCTCCTTTGAATTTATACAGGACCTGCTCGGCATCGACGCGCGCTATTACACGCCCGAGTTTATGGAGCTCAACGGCTGCGCGAACCTGCTCAAGGCCGGCTGCGTCTTTGCCGACCACATCAACACCGTCAGCCCGAGCTACGCCGGCGAAATTCGCACGGCGGCTTACGGCGAGGGGCTCGAGGGGATTCTCAACGCCCGGCAGCACCAGCTGTCCGGCATCCTCAACGGCATCGACACCGCCGTTTTTGACCCCGCGCACGACGGCGGCATCGCCGCGCCCTACTCCGCCGACGACCTGAGCGGCAAGGCCGCCTGCCGCGCCGCGCTGTGCCGGGAGCTCGGGCTTGAGATCGGCGCGCACACGCCCATCGTCGCCATGGTCACGCGCATGACGCCGCAAAAGGGCTTCGACCTGGTGCAGTGCGTGCTCGACGAGCTCATGGACAGCGAGGACATGGCGTTCGTGCTCCTCGGCACGGGCAACGCCGAATACGAGGACTTCATGCGCAGCGCCGAGTGGCGGCACAAGGGCCGCCTGTGCGCCTACATCGGCTACGACGAGGCACTGTCGCACCGCGTATACGCGGGCAGCGACTTTCTGCTCATGCCGTCGAGCTTTGAGCCGTGCGGCCTGTCGCAGATGATCGCCATGCGCTACGGCACGCTGCCGATCGTGCGCGAGACCGGCGGCCTGCGCGACAGCGTGCAGCCGTATAATCAATTCACCGGTGAGGGCACCGGCTTCTCGTTTGCAAACTTCAACGCCTATGAGCTGGCGGACACCATCCGCCGCGCGCTCGCGCTCTATCACAACGAGCACGACGCCTACTGCCGCGTGCAGCGGCAGGCCATGTCGCAGGACTTCAGCTTCACGCGCTCGGCGGAGGACTACGCGCACCTGTACCTGCTCCTGCTGCCGGAGGACACCGCGCCAAAGCATGACGCGGCCGACGAGGCCTTCCGCAGCCCCATCGGCGCGGTGGAGACCGGCGCGTCCGTGCGCCTCGCCTTTGCGGACACGGAGACGCTCGTGTTTGACGCCGCCGTGGAGATCTACGGCGATGCGTACAGCGACACCGTCGCAATGACGCAGACGGCCGCCGGTTTTGAAGCGGCCGTGACCCTGCCCGCCGCGCCGCAGGCGCTGCGCTACCGGTTCCGCCTCGCGTGCAACGACGGCGGCATCCGCTGGCTGTGCGCTGCGCCGGACGGCCGGCACGCCCGGCTGTGCGACGCACCGACCGACGGCTGGCGCCTGACGGTCTATCGCGCCGGATTCACGACCCCGGCGTGGTTTCGCACCGGCGTGATGTATCAGATCTTCCCCGACCGCTTCGCGCGCGACAGCTCCGCCACCGCGCAGCGCGGCATGGAGCACCACCGCCGCATGGGCCAGACCGTACACTACCACGCCGATTGGGACGAACCCGTCGAGTGGCAGGCCAACACGCCGGAGGGCGAATACGCCCCCGTCGACTTCTACGGCGGCACCCTGCGCGGCATCGCCGACCGGCTGCACTACCTGCAAAAACTCGGCGTGACGGTGCTGTATCTCAACCCGATCTTCGAGAGCGCCTCCAACCACCGGTACGACACCGGCGATTACCGGAAGGTCGACCCCATCCTCGGCACGAACACGGACTTCAAAAAGCTCTGTGCGGCCGCGGCGGACTGCGGCATCCGCATCGTGCTCGACGGCGTATTCGCCCACACGGGCGCCGACAGCCGCTACTTCAATCGCTTCCGGCACTATCCCGGCTGCGGCGCCTACAACAGCCGCAGCTCCGTCTATACGCGCTGGTACGCCTTCACACACTACCCGGACGGCTACAAGTGCTGGTGGAACTTCAAGGACCTGCCCGCGATCAACGCCACCAACCCCGACTGGCGCAAATATATAATCTCCGGCGAGCGCAGCATCGTCAAGACCTGGCTGCACGACGGCGCGTCCGGCTGGCGGCTGGATGTGGCCGATGAGCTGCCGGACGATGCGCTGCGCGACATGCGCGCCGCTGCCAAAGCAGCCGATCCCGACAGCGTGCTCCTCGGCGAGGTCTGGGAGGACGCCGTGACGAAGGTCAGCTACGGCGAGCGGCGGCAGTACGCGCTCGGCGACGCGCTCGACAGCGTGATGAACTACCCTCTGCGCGACGCTCTGGTCACGTTTTTGACCGGGCGCACCACAGCGCGCGCGCTGGCGGACTTGCTGCTGAGCCAGCGGCTGAACTATCCGCAGCCGCTGTACTACGCGCTCATGAACCTGACGGCAAGCCACGACGTGGCGCGCACGCGCTCGGCGCTGGCGCTGGACTTTGACCCCCGCAGCCGCACGCGCGCGGAGCTCGCGGAGCTCGAGATCACGGACGCCATGGCCGCGCGCGGCGCGCGGCTGCAGGTTCTGGCGGCGGCCGTGCAGTTCTGGCTGCCGGGCATCCCGTCGATCTACTACGGTGACGAGGCCGGTATGCAGGGCCTGTGCGACCCGTTCAACCGCGCACCGCTGCAAATGTGCGACACGCAGATGCTGCAGTGGTATGCGCAGCTGACCGCCCTGCGCCATGCGCACCCGGCACTCACGCGCGGCGAGGTCGCCGTGTTTGCCCCGGCGGGCGGCGTGCTGTGCATCCTGCGCGTCATCGCGGACGGGCGGGACGCCTTCGGCGAGGATGCGGAAGACGAGGCGCTGCTGCTGATCGTCAACCGCGCAGCACACCCGGTGCGCTGCCACGTGGAGCTCACCCGCCCCGGCGCCGGCCTGTGCGAAGAGACACGGCTCGCCTTCGTGCGCAGCGAGTATGACTGCGCCGTTGACTGCTTTGACGATACCCACATTGCCCTGCATGACGGCGTGGGCGCATTTGACCTGCCGCCCTGTGCCGCAAGAATCTACAGATTGGAGAACCGACATGGAACTGAAACTGGATCGTAACAAAACCTATGGTCTGGCGCTCGAGGGCGGCGGCGCGAAGGGCGCCTACCAGATCGGCGCGTGGAAAGCCCTGCGCGAGGCGGGCATCCGCTTTTCCGCCGTGTCCGGCACGTCCGTCGGCGCGCTCAACGGCGCCATGATTGTCATGGACGACCTTGAAAAGGCTGAAAACGTCTGGAACAACATTCACTTTTCCCAGGTCATGGACGTGGACGACGAGGAAATGCGCCGCCTCATGAACCGCGACATCCCGCTCTCCGAGCTCAAGAGCACGCTGCGCAGCGTGGCCGACATCGTGCGCAACCGCGGCTTTGACGTGACGCCGCTGCGCAAATGGGTCGCCGAGGTCGTGGACGCGGACAAAGTCTGTCACTCGGACACGGACTTTTTCATCGTCACCTACTCCCTGTCCGACCATCAGGAGTTGGAGCTCAAAGCCTCCGATCTTGACAAGGACGAACTGTGCGACATGCTGCTCGCGAGCGCGTACCTGCCGGCGTTCCGGCTGGAAAAGCTCGGCGGCAAGTATTATGCCGACGGCGGCGTGCAGGACGTGGTGCCCATCCACGCACTGGTGGAAAACGGCTGCAAGGACATCATTGCCCTGCGCATCTTCGGCTTCGGCATCGAAAAGCGCTTCCGCATTCCGGACGACGTGCATGTGACGACGATCGGGCCGACGGTCGATCTCGGCAACATTCTGAACTTCGACGCCGAACAGAGCCGCCGGAACATGCGTCTCGGCTACTTTGACGCCCAGCGCGTGCTCTACGGGCTCTACGGCAGCACGTATTACATCGACCGCACCATGTCCGAGGACACGGCGCGCCAGCAGCTGCTCGAGTACCTCGGGCCGGGCGAGGGCTCGCTGCGCACGTTCCACGAAAAGACGCTGCCGCAGATCGCCAAGGCGCTCAAGTGCGAGGGCGATTACTACGACCTGCTCGTTGCCGTGCTCGAGCACGACGCAAAAGAGCTTGGCATCGAGCCGGAGCGCATCATGACGGACATGGAGCTGCTGCAGGCGATCCTCGCCCAGCCGGAGCTGCCGGAGGCCATCGTGCCAGCGCAGGAGCCGGACGCCCCGGCAGAACCGGTACCGGAGCCGGAATCGTCCACGCAGGCCGCTGCGCCCAAAGCCGCCGAAGAAGTCGCGGCCAAGGCCGCCGAGCTGTCGCAGGACATTGAAAAGCACATCAACCGTCTGCTCGGCAAGATGCGGCCGCGCCGCAACCGGCCCGGCACGGCGGAAAACGCCGAACCGGAAGCCTCCGCTGATGAGGCAGAGAAATAAATATACAAATGCACCGGGGCGGCCGCACGGCCGCCCCATTTTTGAGCTGCGGAGCGCCCGAAACCGGTTGGAAATCATGGATTTTCACGAGCCGCGGGTTTCCGCTTGCAAATGTTGATGTTCTCTGGTATGATGCTTGTTGGTTAGAGCTATCTAACTTGTGAAAACAACCTGATCCATAGCAAAAAGGAAGCTGTCTTATGCAAACATTTTGGTGGATCCTGATCCCGTTTCTCGGCACCGCGCTGGGCGCGGTGTGCGTGTTCTTTATGAAGAAAGCGCTCAGTGACGCCGTGCAGCGCTCGCTGACCGGTTTCGCCGCCGGTGTGATGGTGGCGGCTTCGGTCTGGAGCTTGCTGATCCCGGCGATCGAGCAGTCGGCAGGTATGGGGAAGCTCTCGTTCCTCCCCGCCTTTCTGGGCTTCTGGCTCGGCATCCTGTTTCTGCTCGCACTGGATCACATCATCCCGCACCTGCACGCGAACAGCGCCCAGGCCGAAGGGCCGAAGAGCCGCCTGCAGCGCACGACGATGATGGTGCTGGCCGTGACGCTGCACAACATCCCGGAGGGCATGGCCGTCGGCGTGGTATACGCCGGGTACCGCTCCGGCAGCGCGCAGATCACGGCGGCCGGTGCGCTGGCCCTGTCGCTGGGCATCGCCATTCAGAACTTCCCGGAAGGGGCGATCATCTCATGCCGCTGCGGGCGGAGGGCATGAAAAAAGGCAGAGCCTTCTGCGGCGGCGTGCTTTCCGGCGTGGTAGAGCCCATCGGCGCCGTGCTGACGATTCTGGCGGCACAGCTCGTTGTCCCTGCGCTGCCGTATCTGCTCAGTTTTGCTGCCGGAGCCATGCTCTATGTCGTGGTGGAAGAGCTGATCCCGGAGATGTCGCAGGGCGATCACTCCAATATCGGCACGGTGTTTTTCGCCGTGGGCTTCAGCATCATGATGATGCTGGACGTGGCGCTCGGATAAACAACAAAAAACCACATCCGCCGGTCCGAATGGACCGGCGGATGTGGTTTTTTCTTTCGGTATCTCTTACTTCGATTCCGACAGGTTTTCCGTCGCAAAGAGCGTGATCACGTTCTTCAGCGTCTCCTGATCGTAATCCTCGGCGATCGCAGATGCGTTCCAGTAAGCATAATCGCCCTCGAACCAGCTCTGCAGGTCATCGAGATCCTCCGCATAGCGGAACTCCAGGTGATAGGTGGTCGCCATCGTATCCGGAGAGAAGGCAAAGTAGGTGAATTCGCCGGAGTTTTCGTCCTCGCTCTGATAGAAAATGAAGCCGTTTTCATTTTCCTTGTCCAGCTTTCGATAAGTGTGGGAGAAAACTTTCTTGCCCTGCGTGTCCAGACCGGTGATCTTGTGGCCGTCCATCACGAACTTCGAAACCCCGCCCAGGAAATAGCAGTCGAAGGCCATGCTATCCGGATCGGCCGCATATTTTTCGGCAGCGTCTGCGCCGTAGATCTTTGCCGTGCACATCCCGAGCAGCTTGTCCGTGGCGGCGTCCGCATTGTCCTCGCCCACCAGCGGCGCGGTGGCATCATGCCAGATGCTCCGGTAATCCGCCTTCGACAGCTCCGGGAACAGCTCCACATACGTCCCGCTGATGGTCGTCAGGTAGTCATCCGTGACCGTCTGCTGATTGGCCGCCGAGGGGGTGTTCGTGTCCGCTTTGGTCTGTCCGCAGCCGACGACCGACAGCAGGCAGATCACGCACATCAAAAATGCAGCAATTCTCTGTTTCATTGTATACCTCCTGTTATTAGTTAGTCTCGTCTAACCAGCAGGAAGTCTACCATATTGCGCCGCCCCGGGCTACTCCGTTTTGGTTTCACTGCTCCGTTTTGACGCATATCTTCCCCGTGGTCACCATTTTCCTCGCAAAGTCGCGCCGTATGTCCGCAACGCTCGTGGGAGCTATCGGCGGCATTTTCACCCCCGGCTCGTTCCTCGCGCTTCACCTCTTCGGCTCGGCAACGGGACTGTGGGGCGTTTGGAACTTTTCGTATTTTGAGCTGATGAAGGGCGTTACCTATCAGGGCAATTTCTATCAGGGCAATTTCTATCAGGGCGTTGACTGGATAAGCTGGGTGCTGCTGCTGCATATGCTGCCGTGCTGCATCCTCTGCGCGGTCATCGGCTTTAAGCACTGGGCACGCCTTAAAAAGGAATCCAAGCGTGGATAAGCAGAGCGTTGTGCTCGGCTGCGGCTGCGAGGTGTTCGGAGACGAGGCGCAGGAGCTCAAGCAGCGCTTCAAGCTGCTTCGTCTGCTCATTGCCTCGACCGCGCTGAGTATGCCGCTGCTTTGGAACCTGCCGCCGATGGTGCAGCTCGTGTTTGCTACGGCGCTGCAGCTTTACCCGGGGATGTATTTTGTGCGCAATGCCCTGCAGGGGGCTGAGAAGCCTGACGATGGGCATAGATCTGCTCGTGGCGCTGTCCACGACGGCAATTTATGCTTACAGTACGGTCGTCGTGTTCACTGTGACGGAGGATATAAAGCTCTATTATCTGTGCGACGGCGTTCTCATTTCGCTTTTGCTGTTCGGGCGCTATCTCGAATCGGTCGCGATCTATCAGAGCGGTGAGACTGTGCGCAGCTTAATGCGCTTGCAGCCCAAGACGGCGATCGTCCTGCGCGACGGTACGGAGCGGGAGATAGACGCTCAGGAGATAGTTTCCGGCGACACCGTCGTGCTGCGCCCGGGCGAGCGCGTACCCGCCGACGGCGTGATAATTGAGGGCGGCTGCCTTGTGGACGAATCGCTTCTGACCGGCGAGAGCGAGCCCGTTTCAAAGTGCGCGGGAGACCGCGTGACGGGCGGAACACTCAACCGCGAGGGCAGGGCGGTATATACCGCAACCGCCGTGGGTGAAAGCTCGACCCTTCGGCAGATGGCCGATTTCGTGCGCCGCGCACAGAGCGAGAAGGCTCCGGTGCAGCGCTTTGCCGATAAAATAGCTTCCGTGTTCGTTCCGTCCGTCATCGGTCTGGCGGCGTTGGTGTTCGTGCTGTGGTTTTTCGTGTTCGCGCCCCATGACTGGGGCAAGGCGGTCTCGACCGTGTGCGGCGTGCTCGTGATCGCCTGTCCCTGTGCGCTAGGGCTTGCTACTCCCGCGGCGCTCATGACCGCGTCCGGACGCGGCGCGGAGCTGGGCATTTTGTTCAAGGGCGCCTCGGCGATAGAAAAGGCGTGGGGCGTGGATACGGTCGTATTTGACAAGACCGGCACCCTCACTCAGGGGCGCGATGTATGCCGCGTGGCTGTGCGCCATGTCGAGCGGGAGCGCAGGCTCGGGCGCTGCGGTGATGCTGGCGTTTGCTCTCGGAACGGTGCCGCTGCTGCTGGCATTCGCAATGCTCGGAGCACTGATGCCGCGGGCGTGGACGAAGTATCTGCGCAAGCTCGGCGCGGTGCTCGTAACGGCGATGGGACTGAAAATGCTCCTCGACGGGCTGCTGCTTTTGAGGTGATATAATAAAAACCGGAGTGCGGAATCTTGTCTGCACTCCGGTTTTTACGTTTGTTTTATTTCGCCGCGACGCCGTCGATATATGGCTTGCCGCGCTGCGCCTCGCGGCGGATATCCGGATGCTCAACGTCTCCCGAGACGAAGGCGATGTCGCAGCTTTGGCACCGTTAGTTTTGCTCTCGGTTTCGGGTGGCTAACAGCCCCAAGACGGCTCCGAAAGCGGCGGTCAAAGTCAAAATGAGCAGCACGCTCTGCGCGGAAAGCCGATCCAGCATTATGCCGCCGGCAAGGGTTGCCGCTATGGTGCCCAAAGAAGCCGCCGCGGCAGTCATGGTTTGCCCTTTGGCCGAATCCGCAGCCGGCACGGTGCGTTCGACATAGTCCACTATCGCAGGGGTATACAGGCCAAACGAAAGACCGTGGAAAAGGTATGCCGCAAACAGCGCGGGCACACTGCCTGCCAAGCTGATAGCCAATAGCTTGATCGGAAAGAACAGCAGGCTCAGCCTTAGACAGCGCTTGCGCATTTTTGTGCTTACCCGACTGTAAGCCAGCATGGCGGGAAACTCAATGACGGCCGAGAAGAAGCTGAGTCGTCCGAGATCTGCATAATTACCTCGCAGATTTTGCACCACGTTGATCAAGAAATTGTTTACCGTGTTATTTGCCGCAAAAATGACCGCAATACCTAACAGCAAAAGACAAAAGCGCGGCATGGCGCGCATGAAGGAGAGCAGGGAAGCCTTGCCCTCTTCCTTTTTTTCGCCCAAGTCAACATGGGCGCAGACCCGATGCAGGGACAGGAGAACGGGCAGCTGTATTACCGCAGTGCAGACAATGGCAATAGGAATAATTGACGTTGAGAGCATCTGCACCAGCGCACCCATCGCCAATGCCGTCAGTGCGAAAGCCAAAGAGCCGACGCCTCTGGAAAGACCGAAGCTAAGGTCGGAATCAGCCTTTTGTATCAGCCCGGCAATCTTAATATATAACGGGTTTAACGACAGGCTGCACGCAAAACAAATGATCAGGAAGAGTCCCGTAAACAGATCTCTGCCGGAGTGAAGCACAAGGGAACAGGCTGCGGCAATCAGTAAGCCGAGTGCTGCCGTTGCTGCTGAAAACAGACGCAAGCGTCCGCGGTCTATTTCTGCACCGAGAAGGATAGAGCCCGAAAAACCCAGCAGATTTCCAAGCGCCGCGACCAATCCGACCTGCGCGTTGGAAAAGCCCAGCGCCCGCATAAAACTGACGGCAAAGCAGAACAGGGAGGCTGCACTGCACCAGTAGAGTGCTTGCAGCAGAGTGTATTTTCTTCTGTTCACGGCACATCTCCCTTTAAAATGCAGGAACGGATCTTGTCACGAGTCATATCCGGACATAAGCTCCGTTTCTGTTTTGCCTGACTCGGTCAGAGCTTCAGCTCCAACTCTGCCTCCGGCTCTCTGGACCTGATGAGCCGGCTGTTTAACTGCCGGAGCGCACTGGCCAAGGCAGATATCTGTTCGTCGCTGAAAGACTCCAGCTCGTCGAAAAATGCCTCGAAAGTGTTCCAATTCAAGCTGGCGGAGTAATTTCGGTATACTTCCAGCCCCTTCTCCGAGGGCCTCAGCAGAATGTTCTTTCGGTTGCGTGTAGTCTGATACTTGTTCACCAGCCCATACGCACACAGCGCCTTAACGATTTTTGAGAAGGTGCTTTGAGCAATGCCCAGCCGCTCGGATATCATGTTCATATTCATATAAGCATCGTCATCCGAGTGCTCCAGAATATATTCAAACACCTGCCACTCCTGAGAGTTAAGGCAAATATCATCTGCCACGGAAAAACGTGTTGCAGACAATCTTTGTGTAATATTCGAGTGGCGAACGAGCTCTGCCACCAGCGGCCGATAACGGCCCATCCATCCGGTTTCCATTAGCATCTTCCTTTTCTCGGCCTAAATAAACTGTGTCCGAACCTATGCTTATTATGCCATTTTTTCGTTGTTTGTCAAGTTCCACAAAACAGCTATCCATATTTTGTGCAGTAAAAATACTTGACGGCCGTGCCGTCGACGATATATTATATGTGTAGCAAATACATTCTATAGAATATTTTAGTGCTGCAATAATTTATTTAGGAGGAACAAGAGATGAAACGAAGAAGTATCATTCTGGCGATCGCGCTGGTGATTATTCTGCTTGGCGGCATTCTTTCAGTGGCGGTCGACAATGACTTCGGAAGAATGCACACCCAAAGACTATACCTTGTAAACGACAACGGCTACACGGTTACGGCCAATTTGTTTATTCCGAATGCGGCGACGGCTGAGGCACCGGCTCCGGCATTTATCGTTGTGCCCGGCGGTGACTGCCCGTCTGACATCGGAAGCCCGTGGGCAACGGAGCTGGCTCGCCGCGGCTTTGTGGTGGCCCTGGTAGACTATTCCGGATGCGGCGATACCGAGGCAGACCCGAGCTCTCAGTATTGGACCAATCCCGACGGCGCGATGGAACTGGACACCGTATATGATTTCGTGGAGTCCTTGGATTTCGTTGACTCTGACAACATAGGCGTCGGCGGTCACTCGATGGGCTCCCTCTACAGCTACCGCCTTTCGTTAGTGCGCCCGGTGAGCATGGTCGTGTCGGATGTTCGCTTCAACGATGCCCCCGCTGAGTATGATTTCAATTTCGTCCAGATATCCGCCACGCACGACGAAGGTCTTCTAGCCCGACTCAGCACATTCGACGAAATGTATACCGATCCTTTCCTCTGCGGCATATTCGGAACGGAGCAGATCGTTCCCAACCAGCTTTATGGCTCGTGGGAAAACCGTACCGGACGCATCTTCATTCCCCTGAACCAAACTCATCAGGATGATATGATTTCCGGTCAGTTCCTGAAGGCTCTGACGGAATCGGTTTCCACCGCCATGGGTGCACCGAATCCTCTGCCCGGCGATGACCTGGTCTATGGCTGGAAGGTCGTTGCCCATATTTTGATGATTATCGGCCTTGTGGGCGCTCTCTTTGCACTGGGCGGTCTGCTGGTAGACTCTCGCCTTTTTGAGAGCCTGAAGCTCAAGGCTCCCGAACACTCCGGCGGACTGAAGGCCGGCACCAAGGGCTTTTGGATCGCGGCCGTCATTCTCACGCTGATTCCCGTTGCACTCTTTTTCCCGGGGACGGCAGTGGGCAACGCAATGGCCTCCAATGCCCTATTCCAACTGGGCACTACCCCCAACGGATATGTGGTATGGATGCTGTTCTCGGCTTGTGCGCTGCTTGTATATCTGCTGGTCTATCACTTTGCCGTGGGCAAAAAGCTTGGCGCTACCGCGAAGTCCTACGGCCTTGCTACCTCGGACGGAGAGGGGTTCCGCTTCGGCCATATCCTGAAATCCGCCATCCTGGCTTTGGCGCTGTTCCTCTTTGCTTATGGGGTGCTCCTCATGATTTTCCGCCACGCCAACACGGATATCCATGTCTGGACCAACAGCCTGCGTCCCTTCAACGCGGCGCGTTCTCAGACCATGCCTTGGTACTTCCTGGCGATTCTGCCCTACTTCGCGCTGTTCCAGCTCTGCGGCAGTGTTTTGGACTTCGGGGATGATCGCAAGGGCAAGGTGAAGAGCATCGTTCTGGGCACTTTGATCTGCCTGGCGGGCATGATCCTTTTGCTGGCCTTCCATGAGATAACGCTCCGAACCAATCGGCCTTTCTATACCGGCCACTTTGCGCACTTCTACTTAGACCTGCTCACCAACCTGCTGCCGCAGTTCGCCATCGCATCCGCATTGGCATCTTATCTGCGCAAAAAGACGAACAGCGTTTATGTCGGTGTGTTCCTCGGAACTGCCATGCTGGCCTTCGGAATGGTGTGCACAAACAGCCTTGCCATGATCATCTCCTGACGAATATGGTGAAAAGAATTCGTTTTGGGATTATGGATTTATAATTAATTGATTTGAGGACCGAGAGCAACTGCTCTCGGTCCTCTTTGACGGAGTGAGCCTTGTTGCGGTCCTTCAAGGAAGACCGCCGGACGGACGAGGAAATACCGGATTTTATGAAATCGTTCGGCTGGGCGAGGCGGACAAAAAATCAATAGCAGACCGCGGGTACACCGTTGTGGACTTAAATGACGCCACAGCGGAGCCCGCGGTTTTTGCGTTTATTTTATTTTGCCGCGACGCCGTCGATATATGGCTTGCCGCGCTGCGCCTCGCGGATGAGCTCCTTCATGGGCTTTGTCAGATACGTGTCCTTGCGGCATATGAGCGACCACTCCATGCGGGTGTACGGCTCGGGCAGCTCGTAGGAATAGACGGGGAAACGCGTTTTGTAAAAGCTGATGCAGCTTTTCGGGAAGCAGGCGACGCCCATTCCCGCAACGACGTTTGAAAAAATCGTGCTGAGACTCGACGATTCGAGCACCTGCTTGGACTTCACTCCTATATGCTCGACAAAGCGGTCGTACAGGATGCGGCACACGCAGCCGGTCGGAAACGACAGAATTTGATTTTGCAGGAGCTTTTTGAAATCGACGGTCTCGCCGCAGTCCTTATTCGTGACGATGACGACGTGGTCCTCGCCGATGACCCATTTGCGGATATCCGGATGCTTGACGTCTCCCGATACGAAGGCGAGGTCGCAGCTGTGACCCAGCACCCTTTCCACCAGCCCGTTGGGACCGAAGGTGGGACCGTTTTCAATCTGAACCGAGACCTTGGGGTGCTTGTCGCTGTAGCCTGTGAGTATTTCGGGGAGGATGGAGACCGCGATAGACTCAAGCGTTCCGATGTTTATACTGATGCACTGAATCTCCTTTGCTCCATTCCCGGAATTGATGTCACTGCAGCAGCTGCTATCATTGCGGAAATCGGTACTGATATGAGTTCATTCCCGGATTCCCAACACATTTGCTCCTGGGTGGGACTGAGTCCAGGCAACAACGAGAGTGCTGGTAAACGAAAGAGCGTCCATATCAATAAAGGCAATCCTTATCTGAAGAACATGCTGTGCGAGGTCGCGTGGATCATGGCATCTCACCGCAAACTGTATCTTTCCGGCTGGTACTGGAAAGTGAAACAGCGGAAGGGAGCGAAGCGGGCAACGATTGCGTTGGCCCGGAAGATCCTTTCCATCATCTACACCATGCTGAAAACCGGAACTCCCTATAATGAGGAATGCTTTGAACAGCGCAGACTGCGATGCGAACGGAAACGTGCAAACCGCTTGGTGAATGAATTGCAGAAGCTGGGCTACGTAGTGGTAGCACCCGACTGATGCTTACTCCCATATTGCTCCGCCAGCGACAGGCAAGGCCTGCCGCTATTTGTGCTGTGAATCTTTCATCTATGAGGCGTTGAAAAACGCTTTGTCAAGGTTCACGCTACGACTTATTTTCGTAGCAAGGTGCAGTTGAGAGGGTTTATCCCCTCAAGGGGTAGAACACGAGAAAGGCAAAAATATAAGGGTCCGAGAAATTTTTCTAAAATTTTTTCATACAACCTTCATTTGCTTGTTCTATGGAATCAGCAGATACAAAAAAAGACCCAGCTACCATGACTGGCAACTGGGTTTTAAACTTTATGATATGGAATATATGGGTATAAACTTCGGCAAAGAGATTCAAACCGAAACAAAAGCACTAAAAGTTAAAAATTGATCTCTGCACAGGTTTCCCCAAACGAGGAAAGTAGGCAAATTTTCCCCTATTTTTTAACCCATTATGGGTCTAAAAACAAGTTTTCCCCTATGGTTAACCCATTAAAAAGGGGATAAAGAGCATCAAATTTCCTCAAACAGAAACAGAAGTATCAAAAATAAAAAGCCCCGAAAACGTAGTGTTTTCAGGGCTTTTGAGCATTTTGTAAGAGAAATTATCTCTTGCTGAACTGAGGTGCGCGACGAGCTGCTTTGAGACCGTACTAAACATCTCTATGGTGCGTTTTTCCTTGATATTACGAGCTTTTTCGCATTTTCTGTTGTTGGTTGTCCTATTCCTTAACCATAGAAATCGGTGATTTTTCATCGAAATTCTCCTGGTTCAAAGCATCATTCACTACCTCGAAAAGTTCCTCTGGTTTATTATACTTGACCCTCGCGTAAATGTCCATAGTTGTCTTACTATTCTCATGCCCTGCCAGATACTGAACTGTCTTAGGGTCAACGCCCGCATAGAGCAGATTCGTGATGTAGGTATGCCGCAACAAGTGCGGTGTTACATCGAAATTCAGGGTATAGCGAATCTTGGGATTGTTCCTCTGCCTTGTTCCTAATGTCGGCTTGACGGTATATTTGATGCTCTGTCCATTCACATATTTATAGTAAGTTCTCTCTTTCGCAGAACGAACAACTACATACTGCCAAACTCTCGTAAACTGAGAATAGGAAAGTGGCTCTCCCTCACTGTCCGCAATCACATACTCCGATATGGAATTGGCTTTTGCTTCCCGCAGGCAGTCCACCAGACACTTCGGAATGGGAATATCCCTTTTAGCTGCCTTTGTCTTTAGGACGGTGGAGATCACCGGCCTGTTATGCTCCGCGCGCCATGCCCGCCGCACAGAAATGTATGGTGTGGATTCATCCAGGAATACACAGTCCCATTGCAATGCAAGAATTTCTTCCCGACGCAAGCCGGAATACAAACCAATCATAATAAAAAGATATGGCGGAAGCTCTTTCACCGTATCCAGCAGAATTGCAACCTGTTGATCTGTTAAGGCGTCTTTCTTTTTCGATGCTTTTCCGCCCTTTGCTGAAATTCCTACACACGGATTATCGGTTATCAGCTGACTGCGCTCTGCCGAATAAAACACACACTTAATCAGCATATTTACCGTATCATACAGTCCTTTCGATTTTTGAGACAGCGGAACAAGCGCCAGACGAATATCATCCGCAGTCACTTCCTCCATATACATATCTCCCAGAGAGTTGATGACATAATTCTTCATATTCTGTCTGTATCCTTTTATAGTGGCCGTAGACACCTTTGCTGACTGCATCAGCAGCCATTTCTCACAATACTCGGCAACCGTCGGATGCTTCCGGCGAAAGATGATTTCCTCCACCTGTCTCCGGCCTTCCAACTGCTTTTCATATAATTCTTCACAGGTAGTCGCATATAAGCTGACCTGCTTTCCATCGGCATCTGTAATTCTGGTTCTGTAATACAGTGTTCCTTTTCTTGTAACCGTTCCGTACTCTGGAACGCTTTGTTTTTTCTTAGCCATACAAATCTTCCTTTCCTGATAATGAGTGTTCTTAAATTCACACCTTCTTTTTATCAGAAAGCACTAACTTAATCAAAGATACGGATTATGAAAAACAAAGAGCGAGACATCCTTGCCTCGCTCCTGCGTTGTTTCCTGCTTTTATAATGTTATGCCTGTGCTGCATCCCACTGGGCAAATGCACCACCCATTGTTCTTACCAGCTCATCCGGTCTGTTGTATTTGACCTTTGCGTAAATGTCCATCGTAATTTTACTGCTCTCATGTCCCGCCAGGTATTGAACCGTTTTCGGGTCTACGGACGAATGAATCAGATTCGTAATGTATGTATGCCGCAGCTGGTGCGGCGTCACTTCAAAATCTAAGCTGTAAATCACTTTTCCGTTATGTGCTGCCTTTTCACCGAGGACCGGCGTAACCGTGTGCTTTACACGCTTTCCATCCTCGTAGCGATAATAGAAACGCTCCTTGACAGTTCGGGTCACAATATACTGCCAGAGCCGCTTGAACTGCGTATAGGATAACGGATCACCGTCTCTGTTCGACACTACATATTCTGACTGTGAATTAGCCTTTGCCTCTTTCAGACACTCTGCAAGGCAAACCGGCAACGGAATATTTCGATGCGCGGCTTTCGTTTTCAGCTCATCCAGAATCACCGGTCTGTTATTTTCCGTGTGCCATGCCCTGCGCACCGTTAAATAAGGGCAATCCACATCCAGATATACAGAATCCCATTTTAGGGCAAGAATTTCTTCTCGCCGCAATCCTGCATACAGCCCTAACATGACAAATACATACGGAGGAAGTCCCTGAATGGCATCCAGCAGTCTGGCAGCCTGTTCATCCGTCAATGCCGCTTTGTCCTTCTGCGGAACACCTCCACCTTTGGCCGTAAGATAAATCGTTGGGTTGTTATCAATAATCTTACTTTCTTTTGCTGCACGGAAAATGGATTTATACAGGATAACCACTGACTTATATACTGAAGCGGATTTCTCGGAAACAGGAACAAGTGCAAGCTGAATGTCATCCAGTGTCACATCTGCCATCCGCATCTGTCCCAGTTCTTTTATGATGTGCCGTCTGATCTTTGATGTATAATCTATCAGCGTGGTTGCCCTCACATGAACCGACTGCATCAAAAGCCATTTTTCACAGTAGTCTGCAACCGTCGGGGATTTCCGGCAGAATGTATCGTTGTCGATCTGCTCTAATGCACCCAACTCTTTATCATATAATTCTTCCGGTGTTCTCGCATAAAGAGCCACCAGCTTTCCATCTGCGTTCTGAACCCGCGTTCTATAATAATCTATGCCGTTAAGCGTAACTGTACCGTATTGTGGAATTGCTCTTTTTCTTTTTGCCAATTCCGTCACCTCCTAAGAATAGACTCCAGCGCTGTATCTATGTTTTATCAGACCATTATGATTTCGACAAGGATACGGACCGGCTCACACTCCAGTTCTGCGAGGTTTACGATAAGTTGCGTTCTTTTCTGCCGGCTTTGCTCTGTGGGTGCATTTTGCGATATACTCCTGAAGGCCCGCTGAAGTAAAGTACACACAGCCATTCTGCACATATTGCACATAAGAAATAAGACCATTGTTACGGGCCGCGTCCAGCGTTGCAATGCTGATACCTAAAATTTCTGCTGCTTCTTTTCGTGTAATAAGTTTTTCCATAAAGCATATTTCCTCCAATCTGTCAAGTTTGTCATCGTGTTTGTTCAAAGCCACATGAATACGCTGGCAGCCGAAACTGCCAGCGCATGGTATCTGATTTTGAACAGTAAGCTGTAAACGCTCCCTATTTATAAACCTCAGCTTTCGTCTCATTTGCCACGCCCCCTGACGATGGGAACACAACAGGTCTCCGCTGGCGCGGCTGTCATAACTCCGCAGCATCGTTCGTATCGTGTGCCGCAGGGTTCCCCCCAAGTCTTTGGCGGGCCGTGAGGAAGTATCTTTAAGCCCCCATGCAGTCATCGCGCCGGATCTGCCACAATCCGTTTTATGAAATCGTAGATCGCTCCGAAGCAGTCTTTTCATCACCTCCCTGACTGCTCCATCTTCGCGGCGTTTCATATTCGCTCGTACATGGGTTATGTACCTGTTGTGCTGTCTATTCGATTGTCAATGTACTTGATGAAGGAGGAAAACTTGTCCTTCTTATTAACACTGACAAAAAAAGCAAAAAACAGGCGCATCAAATGAAACTTTATCAAAAATACTTTCCGAGCTGCTTTAAACCTCGCCGGATGCTGTCACGGACACGGCTTGGGTCTACACCTTCTACTTCAGCAATTTCATTTACCGTCATTCCCAGGTAGTATCTGGCATAAATCCTCTTTGCCTGTTTTTCCGGCAGCTTCATCACAGCAGCATAGATCTGCTCCTGAAACTGTTTTTCCTCCAGAACCATCTCCGGTGTTTGCGGCTTCAACAACACCGCATTTTCAATGCCATTCTCGCAATCCAAAGAATACTGTGCTTTATAACGATACATCTTTCGCTCATACGCAGCCTCCGCACGTTCAGCTGCCCGAATAGTCTCCATTACTTCCTCTGTCACATCTACAAAAAAGTCTGTTGTATAAACATCAGGATAAAGCTCCCGAAGGTTAATTTTCTTCATTATGTACCTCCATTTCGATTCACGGGTGATTGACGGGTGAATCGAATGGAGGTGGGGAACGGCAGCGACGTACTTCGGGAACTTTCCCGAAAAATCGACAGCAAAAAGCGCCAGCTCCACACAATGGGAAACTGGCGCAACAAAAATAACCATAATTCTTCTGTTTTAATTGGAATGATAATGCCGATAGATAATCATATCTCCCCAGAGGAGGGGCAAGGCTTTTTTTAATTGGTGCAGCTCATGGGTGATATGAATGACAAAAATTGACATGGCGGTATCCTCCTATATACCGCCCTCTTGATTGCATGAGCATCGTTGGAAAAGCAAAAAGAAACAGCGGCCTTGATCTACTCAAAACCGCCGTATCAGCTATGTGGGTTTGCATGGGAAATGATCTGCCCGTCAGCGGTTTTTTTCTTTTCCCCGCTGTGGAGGCAGATGTTTCTTATTGATTTACCACAAGCATAAACTACAAATGTTACACAAATGTCCGAGGTGCCT